>SMVB01309933.1_pt1 | contig 30625 bp, 30 predicted proteins | sample 2456461 | NCBI WGS metagenome assembly SMVB01 (sample SAMN11095934, study PRJNA526329) | marine sediment metagenome | biome: Marine sediment; feature: Surficial sediment; material: Deep marine sediment; isolation source: Hadal surficial sediment | place: Pacific Ocean | collected 2014-05 | depth... | reverse complement strand
GCTCGTAACTACGAACCCCTCCCGGTCGTGCTGGAGCGTGGGGAAGGCGCCTGGGTTTGGGATGTGGATGGGAACCGCTATCTCGACATGCTTTCCGCCTACTCGGCTCTGAATCAGGGACACCGTCACCCGGCCATCGTGGCCGCGGCTGCAGAGCAAATGTCGAAGCTGACGTTGACGTCGCGGGCGTTTCACAACGATCAGATGGGACCCTTTGTGCGTGACCTCTGCGAGGCGACCGGATACGAAAAAGCCCTTCCGATGAACACGGGCGTCGAAGCCGTCGAAACAGCGATCAAGATGGTCCGGAAGTGGGGTTACCAAGTGAAGGGCGTGCCGGAGGGTAAAGCCGAGATCATCGTCTGCGAGAACAACTTCCACGGGCGGACGACGACCATTGTCGGCTTCAGTTCCGAGGACCAGTACCGTGAGGGATTTGGCCCGTTCACGCCCGGTTTCGTGCTGGTTCCCTACGGCGACGCCGATGCGTTCGAGGCGGCCGTCACCGAGCACACGGTCGGATTCCTGGTCGAGCCTCTCCAGGGCGAAGGTGGTGTGGTCGTGCCGCCTGAAGGATACCTGCGCCAGACCGCCGAGATCTGCCGGGAACGGCGCATCGCGTTTATGGCGGACGAAATCCAGACGGGGCTCGGTAGGACCGGACGCCTCTTCTGCTGCGAGTGGGAGGACGTTCGGCCGGACGTGCTCATCGTGGGTAAGGCTTTGGGGGGCGGAGTCTACCCGGTCTCGGCCGCCATCGCCGACGCCGAGTTCATGGACGTTTTCCAGCCAGGGGACCACGGCTCCACGTTCGGCGGAAATCCGCTGGGAGCAGCGATCGGACGAGCCTCACTCCGCGTCATCCTGGATGAGAAGCTTTCAGAACGCTCCGATGAGCTCGGCACGTGGTTTATGGGTCGGCTCCGCGAGATCGGCTCTCCCCACGTCGAGGAGGTTCGTGGGCGCGGCCTCATGATCGGCGTGGTGATCAAGGAGTCGTCGGGCACCGCGAGGCCGTTCTGCGAGGCCCTTCAGGCCAAGGGGATTCTCGCCAAGGAGACGCACCACCAGGTCATCCGGTTCGCGCCTCCTCTCACGATCGATCAGGCGACGCTCGTGGATGCGCTCCTGGACATCGAGGTGGTCTTGCGGGGTTGATTCCACCGTTCCGATGAACGACACGACCGCCCCGGAGGAGCCTGCCGCAGGGCCGAATGCAGGGCGGATACCGAGCTTGGTCGTTCCCCTGGTCGTGGCGGTGGGCCTGGGCCTGGTCGGGCTCTTCGTCTGGGCCAAGGTGTCGCCTGGCGTGTGGCACGACGACGGTGTCTATCTACTTCTCGGCAAGTCCCTCGCGGATGGCGAGGGACTCCGATACTCCCAGGTTCCCGGGTCCCTTCCCGGCGCGAAGTTCCCACCGATCTACCCCCTTTTCCTTGCCCTGTTGTGGAAGGTCGCGCCCGAGGCGGTGGGGCAGGGGCAACTCGCGTCGTTCTTCAACTTGCTGTTCGTGGCATCGAGTGGGGGGATGTTCGTGGCCTATCTGCGCTCGCTGAAGTTCTCGTGGCGGAGTTCGGTTGCCACGGCCGTCCTGTTCTGGTTGCTTCCAGATCTGTGGCGACTGGCTCTGGTGCCTCTCTCCGAGCCGCTCTTCCTGGTCACACTGGTTGCGGCGCTCTGGACGGGGTCGCGCCTGGAGGCGCAGCCCACATGGCGTCGACTCGGCGAATTCCTGACCCTGTTCGCGATCGCCTACCACACCCGAAGCATGGGGCTCGCCATCGGGATCGCAGTACCGTTGGCCTTGCTGCTGCGGGGCCGGATGGCGTGGGCCCTGAGGAGTGCTGCTGGCGCCGTGATGATCATCGTGCCGTGGATATTCTGGTCGAGCCGGGCGGCATCAGTGATTCCAGCTCCCCTTCGCGACACCTTAGGTCCGTATGCCGGCTGGCTCACGGGCCAGACCGGTGGGGAAGTCGGATATTTCGGCGTCATGACTGCGCGCGCGCTCGCGCTGGCGAGCCGAATTGTTGGAGTCTTTTTTCCCGGCGCCCAGGGTTGGGATGCCGTGCTGGCGGGCGCTGTTGTCGGCGGGGTGCTCTTCCTCGGGGTGCGCCGGCTCTCCGCTCAGACTTGGACGCCGATTCTCACGGCCGCTTTCCTCATCGGAGTGCTCTGGGTGTGGCCCTATCAGGAAATCCGACTGACGATGCCGCTCATCCCAGTCCTGGGAATGGTCATCGTGGCCGGGTTCAAGCCCGAGTCGGAGAGGCTGACTCGGGGGATCGTGGTCGACGGAGCGCGACCGGATCCCGTCACGTTCCTGGTCGGCATCATGGGCCTGGCTTGGATCATCGCGTTGGGTTCAGCCAGTGTGACGGCGCTCGCAGCGGGGCGTCACGTGGAGCCCCTCCGCGTAAGGGAGCTCATGCTTGCCCGGGCCGTGCAGGCTGTGGGTGAGCGCGTCCCGCCGAACGGGGTGGTGGGAGCCCCCGAGTTGTGGGCTGGACTGGCCCTTCACACAGGCCGCCGTGTTGCCCCGAGTGCCCGTTTCCGGCTGGCTGGCGACGGCCCCATCTGGGGTACCCCGTCGGAGCAATTCGCGGTCTGGTCCGCTGCTGGAATCGAGTATGTCGTATTGGAGAACGCTGGGCTGGTGCATCAGGAGGCGATGGACGAACTGGATGCTCGTTGCCCCGGCGCGGTTCAGCTTCAGGCGTCCTGGGCCGGAGGCATGTTGGTGCGCTTGGACTGGGACGACGCTTGCCGGGACATCGTGCTACCGGGGACTATGCCGGGGGCCTAATCCCACGGAACCTCAGCGAGCCTTCCTACACTACCACTCGATTTCGCCCTGCTGAGAGGTGTCGATTTCCTTTTTCCCCTTGCCGTCACCCAGCAAGACGGTCTCGATCTGAGCGTACAGAAACTCCCGCGCCTTGGCCTCGCGGGGGTCGAGCCCATAGTGATTGATCAGCAGCGTCTGGTGCTGTAACCAATCCGCCCAGCAAGCGGTGCAGATTTGCTCCTGGATGCGTTGCCCCAAATCGCTCCGAAAGGGAGCCTTGGCTAGTGTCGGTTTTTCAGGCCCACAGCGCCTGCACTCGATGGTTTCCAATTCGGCCTCGCAACACTCCATGATCGACGCCCGAACCCGGGCGACTTCCCGTTCCCGATTCGGGGATCAGGGGATACCCTCACGCGGGGGTGGGGATCCCTCCCGACGTGAAGACCGAGGGGCGACTAGCCATGCGGGATCGGAGGGGTGGACCTCGAAGTGGTCCTCATGGACCAGGAAGGACGTAGACGACGTTTTCCGATTCAATTAATTTTTTTCGCCGTGGGCTAGTTGGCGATCCTCCCGCACAATCGAACCCGATACGAATTCAGAATGTTGACCGAGAAGCAGCTCAAGCACATCGAGGGCCGGCTCATGGACGAGCGGGCAAGGGCGCTCAAGGCGTTGGGGCTCTTCGACAGGATATCCAAACTCGACCGGGAGACGATGGACTCCGATCTGTCAGCCTACACGGACCACATGGCGGATCAGGGGACCGAGGCGATGGAGCGTGAGAAGGCCGCCCTCTTTGCTACCAAGGAGGGGCGCTACATATACCGTCTCGAGGAGGCGCTGCGCCGGTTGTACAACGACCCGAAGACATTCGGGGACTGCCACACCTGTGGCTCCGGCGTCGGGTTTGAACGTCTCGACGCGCTCCCACATGCGCGGTACTGCATCGACTGCAAACGGAAAGAGGAGGACGAGGCCTAGCGACTAGCTAGAGGATGGGGCCGCGCTAAAGGACTGTCAAAAACCGGTCCGCCAACGTCTCCGTTTGCCAGCGCCTCACCCCCGTGATCCCCGCGAGTTCTTCCCCAGAACTCGGATGAATCCGGGCGATCTCCAAGATCACGGTGTTCGACATCAGGACTCCTCGAGCGATCCCCAGTGCCTCTGCCGCCTCGTTTCGAATAACCTTGAGACGGTTGGCGATCTCCTCAATCTCAGGTGGGGGGCGGCGCGGTCCCGCCGGACCAAGGGGATAACCCACGAGCTCGGAATCGTCGAGCCGGTCGGTCTGTTCGAGTCGGTCGAGTAACTTCTTGCCCGACCGCTCAGCGAGCTGGGGCGAAAAGCCACGTACACGCGCGAGGGCTGAAACGTCTCGCGGGCGCTCGCGTACAACTTCCAGGAGCACGCGGTCTCCGGCTACTCGGAAAGGGGCACGATCCCGAGCGCGAGCGACCTCATCTCTCCAGAGCCAAGCCTCACGGATAAGGGCCACCTCACGGAGTTCGAAGTTTCGTACGCCCTTGATCTTGGTGACGGGATCGACGTCCCCGTCGGCGTTCCACCGTAACGCCTCCATGAGGGCTGATTCCTCTTCTGCCCACGATCTTCTCCCTACCGCGTCCAACCGTTCGGCAAGGAGGTCGGCCAACTCGTGCAGATGCCGCGTGTCCGACGCGGCGTAGTCCAGCATCTCGTCCGGGAGAGGACGTTGTGCCCAGTCCGCGCGCTGGTATTTCTTGGACACCTGGACATTGAGGTACTTCTCCAGCAGTGCGGCGAGCCCGAGAGACGGCTCTCCCAGAAGCGCTGCCGCGGTCTGCGTATCGAACAGCTTCACGGGATGTAGATCCAAGTCCCGGTCCAGGAGCCGAAGATCGTAATCGCCGCCATGTAAGAGGACCTCTACATCTGGACTCTCCAGAGGGCCCCGGAGCACGTCCGAGGGTTCGACGGCGAGTGTGTCGACAACGAAATTCTGATCGCCGGTGCTCACCTGAAGCAGGCAAACCCGATCCGAATACCGGTGAAAGCCGGCGGCTTCCAGGTCCAAGGCTACCCGGGATTCTCCTGTCAGTCCTTCGGCCAACTCACGGAGAGCGCCCGAGTCTGATATGAGTCGGATCGTCATAATGCCGGGAGCTTCGGTCCCCAGGACTCCGGGCGCAAGCGGATCAGGGTTCGGTCCGGATTGGTCCCGGGCCGGAGGCTTGCTCTTCAGATCACCCAGGCGCAGCTTCCCACGGGCCTCTCCGTACCCCAGTGTGGGCTCCGGAAGTTCACTCGAATGTTCGAGACACTCTCGGAAACCGGTCGAGCTCCAAGGGATTCATGAAACTCACATTCCTCGGGACAGGAACCTCTTTCGGCGTGCCGGTCGTCGGGTGCGACTGCGAAGTCTGTACCTCAGAGGACCCCCGGGACAAACGAACCCGGCACGGGGCGTTGCTCGAGCTGGACGAGGGAACGGTTCTGGTCGATACTCCGCCCGAACTCCGACTCCAGTTGCTCGCTGCGGGTGTCGGAAACGTCGATGCGGTGTGGTATACACACGGCCATGCGGACCACGTCCATGGCATTGATGATCTCCGCGCCTTCACGGCTCGCCAGCGGCGTGATATTCCAGCGTTCGTGCCAGAGGAGTACGACGCTCTCTTTCGAACCCGGTTCTCCTATATTTTCGACGACGATTTTCAACCCCCCGAAGGAACGACCAAACCTCGCATTCGCCTCAACCCGTTCGGGCCCGACGAGGCCACGATGATTCTTGGCCACCGCTTCGAACCGGTGGTGGTGCCTCACGGGCCGATTTCTGTATACGGCTTTCGTGTGGGGTCCCTGGGTTACGTCACCGACGCGAAGGAACTACCGGCGGCCGCTCTGGAAACCCTGAAGGGTGTGAGCGTCCTGGTACTCAATGCGCTGTGGTTCGGCCGGCCGCATCCGACTCATTTCAACGTTGAAGAGGCCGTCGAGGCTGCGGGGACCGTGGGTGCGGAGCGCACCTACCTAGTGCATCTGACCCATCGTGTTGGGCATCAGGAATTGTTGGATCGGCTCCCCGAGAATGTGGCCCCGGCGTACGACGGTTTGAGCATCGACATCTAATGACCCCCATCACACTCGACTTCTCGAACATGGTGATGGAGAGGCTTGGCGGGGGTGGCGTCGACCCGGAGCGCCTCGAGGGGGACCTGGCGGATCGTTTCCGTTCGGCGCATGAAAATGTCGAGGCCATCAGGCGTTCCGGTGAGATGGGGTTTTTCGAGCTTCCGTACGACTCGGATGTGTTGCGGCGTACACAAGAACTTGCGGATCGCCTCGAGGGGCGTTTCGAGAATCTCGTCATCCTCGGGATCGGAGGGTCCGCGTTGGGCGCCCGGACGTTGAGGGACGCGTTACTTGGACCCTTGTGGAACGAGCGCTCGAACGAGGAGCGGGCCGGCCGGCCTCGGATGTACATCCTCGACAACGTGGACCCCGGCGCCGTATTGGACGCGGTGGAGCCACTCGATCTTCGCCGTACACTGTTCAACGTCGTCAGCAAGTCGGGATCCACCGCCGAGACCATGGCACTCTACCTGGTGATCGAGGGGATGCTGATGGAGGAGCTCGGGACGGAGGAGGTGGGGGAGCATTTCGTGTTCACGACGGATCCGGTGAACGGAGCCCTGCGCTCGATCGCCGAGGCCGAGGGAATCAACAGTCTGCCGATTCCGGGGAACGTCGGGGGGCGCTTTTCCGTGCTTTCTCCGGTGGGTCTCTTTCCGGCCGCTCTTGCCGGCATGGATGCGGCGGCGCTTCTCGCTGGCGCCGCGCGGGCCGACGAGTACTGTCGAACGCCGGTGCTGAAAGAGAATCCGGCTGGACTCATGGCTACGTTGCTTCACAGAGCTCACGGCGAATCGGGGGCCTCGATTCACGTGTTGATGCCCTACTCGGAGCGCCTTCGATCCTTCTCGTTCTGGTTTCAGCAGCTCTGGGCTGAGTCTCTCGGAAAGGCTCACGATCGCTCCGGCAATGTCGTCCACACCGGACCGACGCCGCTTCCGGCGGTTGGGGTCACCGATCAGCATGCCCAGGTACAGCTGTTCATCGAGGGGCCTCTGGACAAAGTTGTCATCTTCCTTGCGGTCGGGGCGCGGCGGGACATAAAGATCGGAAACCACCGCGCCTCGGTGCCCTCGGTCGCCTATCTCGGAGATCACACGCTTGGTCAGCTGATGGATGCCGAGAGACGGGCGACCGCCGAGGCGTTGCGCCTGAAAGGCCGGGCGAACATGACGTTCGAGATCGAGTGCCTCGACGCGTCGACGCTCGGAGAGCTCTTCATGCTCACGTCCGTTGCTACAGTGTACGCCGGCGCGTTGTACGACGTGAACCCGCTCGATCAACCGGGTGTCGAGCTGGGCAAAGAACTCACGTATGGACTCATGGGGCGGAAAGGGTATGATCCGCCGGAACGATCGGATCCGGACCTCCGCTGGCGGCTCGAACGGGGATAGCCGGCGCTCCCTGTGATCCGGCCCGCCTCGGCGGTATCTTCAGATCGTGGCGGGTGCCTTGCCCCCTTCCAGAAGCTGCGGAAGGAGCCCGCGGGGGAACCCGCGGTAGAAGCCCGCGGGGAAACCCGCGGAAGGAGCGGATATCGTGCGTAATCAAGAAGACCTCCCCTACATCATCGTTGAGCGGGATAGCGGCGGGAGCTTCGGGTCGTTCATTCTCGGCGCGTTGGTCGGGGCTGGCCTGGCGCTGCTTTTTGCTCCCCAATCCGGCGAAGAGACCCAGGTGGAGATACGGGCCCGAGCCAAGAAGCTCCGCGCTGCCGCCGAGGAGCGCATGCGTGAGGCTCAACTGACGCTCGAGGGTCGGTTGGAGCAAGTTCGGGAGGGTGTCGAGTCCCGCGTCGAGTTGGTGCGTGACGCGGTGGAGTCGGGACGTGCAGCGGCCGAGGAGGCCCGTACGGATCTCGAAGCCAAGTTCGAGCGCACCAAGACCGCCGCGAAGGCGGGGGTCGCAGCAGCGAAAGAGGCGGCTGTGGGCGAGAAGGCGACCCCGGAGGAGGACGTCGGCGAATAGTGACGGAGTCGCGACGCCCGTGAGCGTCGACCCTGTCGCTTCCCTCCCCAGTTCGCGTCCCGCCCGCCTTAGGGAGTTCTGGTCCCGTGTGTACCAGAAGTCCGCTGAGGATGACATCTTCTTCATGGCCGGGGCGATCAGCTTCAACCTTCTGATTGCCGTCGTGCCCCTGTTTCTCTTGGCCATCGGTCTGCTCGGGTACGTCCTTCGTGCCCGGTACGGGGACCCCTCCGAAGTCATCATCGGTCTTCTCGAGAACTACGTTCCGGCGATCGAAGGTGACATCGACCCCCTCGCCGTGATCGAGTTGGTGGTGGACGAGTTGGTGAACAGCCGCGCTGGGTACTCGATCGTGGGATCCCTTCTGCTCGTTTGGCTCTCGACCAGACTCGTGAGTACAGTCCGAATTGCGCTACGAGAGGTGTTCGACGTCAGGGTGAGCCACGGCCTGGTGCGAGGTAAGATCTTCGACATGCAAGTCGTCGTGCTTGGGGGCGTGCTGCTGCTCTCGAACGTGGCCATCACCGTCTTCCTTCAGTCGCTCGGCGGATGGGGCACCGACCTGCTGGGCATTCCGGCGGATTTTCTCGGAGCGACGGAGCGGGCGCTGGCCCAGTTGCTCGCGTTCACGTCGACGTGGGCACTATTCGCGCTCGTCTATTGGTACGTTACGGCACGGCAGATCACTTGGCGTACGGCATTGATGGCTGCGACGGTCATGGCCGTATCGTACGAATTGATGAAGTGGGGGTTCAGTTGGTACGTCACTTCCGTGGCTGACTACAGCTCTGCGTACGGGAATCTGGCCACGATAGTGGTGCTCTTGTTCTGGATCTATTACGTGTCGGTAGTGTTTGTCCTCAGCGGGGAAGTCGCCCAGGCTTATACCACACGCAAAGCGGGAAAGGCGCAGATTCGAACTGCCTTCGGGGGCCTGGCCTGAAGCTGGAGGACTGTTGAGCAAGCAGAATGGTGGCGGCGAAGAGGGCCGTAAGGTCGTGGGGCGGAATCGGAAAGCCCGGCACGAATATCAGATCCTGGATACCTATGAGGCTGGGATCGTGCTCAAGGGACCTGAGGTGAAGTCGCTTCGGGCCGGGCAGCTGGCCTTCCGGGACGCTTTCGCTCGGGTGGAGAGCGGGGAAGTCTGGCTCTATAACCTCCACATTTCACCCTACGAAGAGGCGAACCGGGCTAACCAGGAGCCTGATCGTGTACGTAAGCTGCTCCTGCACCGCGAGGAGATCCGCCGTTTGGTGATTAAGACCGGGGAAAAGGGACTCACTTTGATCCCCCTCGAGATCTACTTCCGGAAGGGGAACGCGAAGGTACTTCTTGGGGTGGCGAGGGGACGCCGTCTTTACGACAAGCGCGAAAAGCTGAAGAAGCAGACTCAGGATAGGGAGGCCAAACGCGCCATGAGCAAGCTCCGATGATTGGATCCAGATTATCGAGCGTTCTCGGCATTCCGGCCTTTTTGGTTATGGCCCTCTCCGGGCCCGCTCCCGGTTCTGCTCAAACGGGCGATTCTCTCGTCGTACACGGCCCCGGTGACTCCTCTCTCTCGTTACCCGTCGGGCGGTTGCGCGGGTATGCGACAGTGTCTCTTGGGGCATTAAGTCGGCTGGGTTGGGCGATCGAGGTGGATCCACCTAAGCTCCGTGCCCAGCTCGGCTCCGAAGGGCCTGTGGTCGAGTTTTCGCTGGGCAGCCCCCTCTTCCACTGGGACGACGAACTGCTCCAGCTGGTGAGTCCGCCCTTTTCGGGTGGCGGCTCCATTCAGATTCCGCTCCAGTTCGTGGTCGACTTCCTTCCGGCACGGGCGAGCGAGGCTTATGCGTTCTCGGCGGACGAAGGGGTTCTCGAGATCCTGGACGTATCTCTATGGCCGGAAGGTGGCACCGAGATCCGGCAGGTGGAGATCGCGCCCGGAGGAACCGCGATCCGAAGCGGTCTCGCCGACCAGAATGACCGGGGCCGGGACGACGCACCGGACCTCCAAAAACGTGTGGTCGTGATCGATCCGGGCCACGGGGGTGGAGACCCGGGCACCACGGGTAGTGGTGGGCGCCGCGAAAAGGATATCGCGCTGGCCATCGGGCGTTATCTGGAGAGGGAACTAAGGGGGGATGACGACCTCGAGGTATACATGACCCGCGACCGGGACATGCTGGTTCCGCTCTGGGAGCGCGGTCCTCAGGCCACTCTCTTGAAGGGAGCGCGCTTCGGCGTCTTCATTTCCATTCACGTGAACTCTTCGCCGACGAGCCCCGCGGTACGCGGATTCGAGACGTACTTTCTGTCTGAGGCACGCACCGAGCACGAACAAAGGGTGGCGGCGATCGAGAATGCTTCGCTCCAGCGCGAGGCCGAGTTGGACGGAAGTAACGTGGAAGACCTGGATCTGACCTTCATCCTTGGGGACCTCCAAAAATTCGACCACCCACATTGGTCGTCCCTTCTCGCGGAGGAGATTCAGGCGGAACTGGAGTACGTACATCCCGGACCCAACCGAGGTGTCAAGCAGGGACCGTTTGCGGTGATCACCAATGTTATCATGCCGGCGGTGTTGGTGGAGGTGGGGTTTATCTCCAACCGGGAAGAAGAGCGCGCCCTTTCCCGAGGGGAATTCCAGCGCGAGATCGCCATGGCTCTCGCGCAGGGAGTCCGCGGATTCTTCGAACGGTATCCGCCGGGGCAAGGAGTCGCGGTTCAGGGCTCTCTCCGGTGAGAATCTCCGGCCACAGACTCGTCGTCACGGTCGCGACGGTGGGGTTGGTGCTTTTGGTGGGCTGCGCCTCTTACAACACGCTCTATAACGCGGAGGCCTTGTACCGGGAGGCCGAAGATCTGCGCTTGAGCGGCCAGGACTCGGCGGTTCGGGAGCGGTATCGCGAGGTCGTCGCCAAGGCAACCAAGGGATTCGAGTCCGACGAAGGCGGGGGCCGGGCCGATGATGCCCTCCTCCTCATCGCAAAGGCCCACCTTCGTCTGGGAGAGATACCGGAAGCCAACCGGGCGCTCGATCGAGTTTTGGAAATCAGTAACGATCCCGACGTGAGAGGGCAGGCCGCCCTGTACCGAGGCGTGGTTACCGTGGCGGCTGGAGAGCTGGTTCGGGGGATCGCAATTCTCGACGAAGCGATCGCCGGCATCAATGAGTCGATCCATCGGGCGGAGGGTTATCTCTGGCGGGCTCGCGCCCAGCTTGAACGGGGGGTGGTAGAGCAGGGGTGGCGAGATCTGGACCGGGCGCGTGAGGCTCATAGCCGCTTTGTGGTGCCGGCCGATCTCGAGCGCGTCGCCTGGGGATTTGTTCTGCCGGATTTGACCCGTATCCATCAGGGAATTCAGGCGCTGCTCTCAACGAGGCGGGCGCAGGTATACGGGGACTCCATCCGTTCGCTGGTTCGACGGTTCGCGGACCGATGGGGCGCAGAAAGTGCCATGGTCCTCTTGGACGACGCCGAAAACACACAATGGTCCCGAGAGGAACGGGACCGTCTGTTGATGACCCGCGCCTGGCTCGCCTATGAGGCGGGTGACACGGGTCGGGCGAATGAGGACGCACGTCGGGTCGGGTCGGGCGTGGGGGAGCAGGCCGCAGACGCGAGAGTGACACTGGCGAGGTGGATGCTCGCCGAGGCGGAGAAGGTGGGCGACCTTGCTGCGCTTCGGTCCGTTCTTCTCCCGGCGGTGAGGTCGGAGGAGGCTCAAGCCCTACTGAACGCGACCCGTCGGGTAGAGCTTCTCACGGAGTATGGGCTCGAGGGTGAGCCCATCGCGCTGATCGGCGCTGCCGAGATTGCCCGAGACGGGCTGGTCGCTCGACGGCTCTCCGCAGCACTTTTTCAGGCCTATGCCGGTGAGGCGCCCGACGCGCCGTGGTACACCAAGGCGCTCCTTGCTGCCAGGGACCTGACGACTGATCCGGCGGAGCGGGAGCGGCTCGACAGGCGGCTCGATGCGCTCCCCGAGGATCCTTATGTTCGTTATGCTCGTAAAGGTCACGATGTGCCTGAGCTCGGGGAGTTGGAGTACCGGCTCCAGGGGGCGCTCGACCCACTCATCGAGCGGGTCGACGAGGAACTGACCGCCCGGCGGCAACTCGCGGGCGTGCCGAAAGAGTAAGATCGATCGATACGAACATGCGACTGAGCCAAACCCTGTTCGGAGCGACATTCCACAACCCCGTGCTCCTCGCCTCCGGAACGTGCGGGTTCGGCGAGGAACTCAGGGATGCCCTCGACCTCGAGGCTCTGGGCGGCATCGTGACGAAGTCTGTGACGCTGGAACCTCGGACGGGTAATCCGCCACCGCGCCTCGTGGAGGCCGGAAATGCGATGCTGAATTCGGTTGGTCTGGCGAACCCCGGCTTGGAACGTGTGTGCTCAGAGAAGCTTCCCTGGATGAGAGAGCACCTCTCAGGTATGCAGGTGTTCGTGAGCGTGGCGGGCCACATAGCGGACCAGTACTGGCGTATCATTGAGGGACTCGAGTCGGTCGGCGGCTTTCTGGGTTACGAGCTGAACCTTTCCTGTCCAAACGACACTCGCCTCGGGGGGCTTCCTTTCGCCCTGGATCCTGAAGCTCTCCGTGGCGTCGTTGAAGGTGCGCGGAGGGTGACCGATCGGCCGCTCCTCGTGAAGCTCGCTCCCAACGTCCCGGACATCTCGCCCGTTGCGGAGGCAGCGGAGGACGCCGGTGCGGACGGAGTCACCCTCGTGAACACGATGCCGGGGTTGATCATCGACATCACGTCGCGGAGGGCCGCCCTCGGCGCAGGCTCGGGCGGTCTGTCCGGACCGGCGTTACGGGCTGTGGGCGTGCACGCCGTACATCGGGCCCGGGCGTGCACGTCCATTCCTCTCCTTGGGGTCGGTGGGATCACAGTCGCCGAGGACGCGATCCAGTATCTTTTGGCCGGCGCGTCCCTTGTCCAGATCGGTACCGCCACCTTCGCCGATCCGAGGACGGCGCAGACGGTGGCAAAGGGCATCGCCCGGTACGGGGAAAAGATGGGAATCGAGAACGTTCAGGACTTGATTGGGGCATACCAGGGAACGGATCGCCCGGTGCACGTCTCGGGAGGGCCAGGCTGAGGTGGCTCAGGTGATCATCGCACTCGACGTTCCAACCCTGGACCAAGCCCTGGGCCTGGTGGATTCGCTTGGGGAGGGGACCGATTTCTATAAGGTGGGGCTCGAGCTCTTCACCGCTGAGGGCTCCGCTGCGGTCCGAGCGCTCAAGGAGAGAGACAAACGCGTCTTTCTCGATCTCAAGCTGAACGACATTCCGTACACTGTAGCGCGGGCGGTTGCGCGGGCCCGAGATCTCGAGGTCGATCTCCTGACCCTCCATGCGACTGGGGGACGTCGCATGATGGAAGCTGCCGCCGAAGTGGCCGGAGACGATCTTACACTTCTCGGAGTCACTGTGCTGACGTCGATGACGGTGGCTGACATGCTGGACTCATGGGGCCGTGTCGTGGGCTCGCTCGAGGAGGAGGTCGTGCGCCTGGCCCGGCTGGTGCAGGAGTCCGGGGTCAGGGGGGTGGTGGCGTCCGTCTGGGAGGCGGCTCCGATAAAGGAGGCTGTCGGGTCCGATCTGTTGGTGGTCACGCCGGGGATCCGCCTCGCTGGGGATGACACTCACGACCAGGTCCGTGTCTCTACGCCGGCCGAAGCGGTGGCGGCCGGGGCCGACTACCTGGTGGTCGGGCGTTCCGTAACGCAGGCGCTCGACCCGGCGGAGGCGCTCCGGCGGGTTTACGAAGACGCGGCTGGCCAAAGTGCAGTGGGGACCGCATGAAGGTTCGGACCCCGAAGAGGATGCGGCTGTGAGGGATCTGAGCGGACTTCGCCCCCGAACGCTCCTGGGGATTCTAGGTGTCGCCGTTGGTGTCGGCACACCCGCCGTATGCCTCGGACAGGGCCTCGAACAGGCTGCAGCCGGATTCGCCACGCAATGGGCCGCCCGTGACGTCTCTCGGCTCCAGAGCGGATTTTCCCAGAGCGGAGTGAGTATTCAATGGGAGGCGCGACCTCTCGGTGCCCTCTCTCCCCAGCGCGCTGGAGCCTCCATTCGAGAGTACTTGGAAAACCGTGAGGCCGCGTCGGCGCGTGTGTCTCGAGTCGGGGAGGTGGGTGGTGAGCCTCCACGGGGATTTGCCGAAATCCGGTGGGAGTCGAGGATCCGGGGGATGTCCGAGATGGTCACGCGAACCGTATTCGTGGCTTTTGTATACGAGGATGGTACTTGGCGGGTGGCTGAACTTCGGGTCCTTCCGCAAACGCGGCTTTGACGTTGGCCCTGAGACTCTACGACACGTTCACCCGCTCGGTGAGGGATTTCGAGCCTGCGGAACCGCCCCTCGTCCGGCTCTACGCATGCGGCCCCACCGTGTACGACCACGCACATATCGGTAACTACCGGAGCTTTCTGGTCTACGATCTACTCCACCGCTACCTGAGGTGGTCGGGCTACGACGTCGACTTCGTCATGAACCTCACCGATGTGGACGACAAGACCATCGATCGTGCGTCTCAGGAAGGGAAGGACGTGCGGGAATACACGGCTCCTTTCACCGAGTGCATCCTTGCCGATGCACGTACCCTCGGAATTCTTCCGGCTCGGGCCTATCCATTGGCCACCGGGTACGTCCCGCAGATGGTGTCGTGGATCGAGCGACTCGAAGAGAAGGGGCTCGCCTATTCGGCGGAGGACGGATCGGTCTATTTCTCGATCGGCGCGTTCCCCGCCTATGGCCGCCTCAAGGGGCTGGACCCCGAATGTACACGCCCCGGTGCACGCGTAGCGGACGACGAATACGAGAAGGAAAATGTCCGCGACTTCGCCCTTTGGAAGGCGGCCAAGCCCGCGGACGAGGCGGTGGGTGCCGCCTGGGATTCGCCGTGGGGTAGAGGGCGGCCCGGTTGGCACCTGGAGTGCTCGGTCATGAGCATCGCTGAGCTCGGAGAGACGCTGGACATCCATATGGGCGGCGAAGACCTGGTCTTTCCGCATCACGAGAATGAGATCGCCCAGTCCGAGGGGGTGACCGGCAAACCCTTCGTGCGCCACTGGGTCCACGTAAAACATCTGGTCGTCGAGGGCGAGAAGATGTCCAAGTCCCTCGGTAACACCATTACGGTTCGCCAGCTGCTCGAAGAGGGGCTAAGGCCGGCGGCCATCCGTCATCAGTTGCTCGGCGCCCAGTACCGGCGGGAATTGAACTTCACCCGAGACGGTCTCGCGAGTTCCGCCGCGGCTGTCCAGCGCCTCCTGGACTTCGAGGCTCGGTTGGCGGAGACCGTCGGGGTGGACGATGTGGAGGATGTGGACGATCTGGACGGTGCGGAGGGTGTCGACGGTGTGGAGCCCCGCCGCTCCTCAGGGCCGCTGGCTCGTCTGGCCGGTGAAGCCGTCGAGGCCTTTCGTGCCGCGCTCGATGACGACCTCAACTCAGCCGAGGCACTCGCCGCCTTGTTCGTCTTCGTGAACCGCGTGAACGGCGAGTTGGACGCCGCTTCGGACGTCTCCGAATCCGACTTGCAATCTGCGCGAAGTGCGCTCGCCTCGATCGATGAGGTGATGGGGCTTCTCAGCGTGGCACGTGAGGGCCTAGAGGTGGATGATGACTTCGAGTCCTGGATTGTGTCGCTCATCGCCGAGCGCAAAGCCGCTCGGGCGGACAGGGACTTTGCGCGGGCAGACGTCATCAGGGACGATCTGGGCGAACGCGGCATCGTGCTGGAGGATTCCGCCGCCGGCACGCGCTGGAAGCGGGTCCGATGACCTCGGGGCGCCGTGCATGACAACTTCCGAGCCGGTCAGTGAGCCAGATCTGACTCCCATCCAAAAGTTCGGGGAGGCGATCGCCGACCGGGTAGAGCGGTGGATGCCGAGCCCGTTCCTCTTCGCCATCCTCCTGACCTACGTCGCAGCGGGGGCAGCGTTCATCTCGGAAGGGTCCGCCGTGACCGAAATCGCCCTCTCGTGGTACGGAGGCTTCTGGGACCTGCTGCAGTTCGCGATGCAGATGGTGATCATCCTCGTGACTGCCAACGTGGTGGCGTACCACCCGTGGGTAAAACGTGTGATCCTCAGCCTCGTGCGGATTCCCCAGAACGGACCGCAGGCCACCGTTCTGGTGGGTGTCGGATCGATGCTGACCGCATGGATCTCGTGGGGCCTCGGTCTCATCTTCGGAGCGATCCTGGCCCGTGAAATGGGGAAGTACGCTGCCAGGAACGGAATGCACATCCACTATCCGTTGTTGGCGGTGGCCGGTTACATGGGGATCAGCCTCACCTTTGGATGGGGGTTGTCCAGCTCCCCGGGCCTCCTGCAAGCCGAGGAGGGGAACGCGCTGATGCAGCAGGGGTTCGTCGATCGCGTGATTCCCGCGACGGAGTGGGTCTTCCACTCCTACCCTCTGGCTCTCACCGCTTTGTCGGTCGTTTACGTCTCCATCATGCTGTATCTGCTGACCCCGCCGAAGGAGAACTGCCGGGCGATCGGGTACTATGTGATTCTCGATGCCGACGAAGATCCGCACGTCGAGAAGGCCGGGCCGACCGGGTCGGGCAACGCGAGGCCGTCGTTAGCCGATAAGATCGACAACAGCAGGATCCTCGGTGGCATCCTCGCGTTGACTGGCGTCGTAGTGGTTCTGAACGTGTTCTTCGCGGAAGGCTTCGATCTCGGTGTGCTCAACCTGAATAATTTCAACTTCGGGTTCCTCATGATCGGCCTGCTGCTCTACGCAAGCCCAGCCAAGTACCTGGAGGAGTTCTACGAAGCTGTGAAGGGGAGCGCGGGCGTCATCCTGCTCTTCCCGTTCTACGCCGGAATCATCGGAATCATGACGGGGACCGGTTTGGTCGATACCATGACCACGGCGCTGCTCTCGGTTGCCAACTCGGATACGTTCCCTGTGATAGCATGGATCACCGGAGGGCTCCTTAACGTTTTCGTACCCTCCGCCGGCGGTGAGTGGACCATCATTGGCGGGCCGATGATGATGGCCGGTGCCGAGTTGGGAATCCCTCACGGCCAAACGATTGCGGCCTACGCGGCCGGGGACGCACACACGAACCTCCTCAACCCGTTCTGGGCCATCCCGCTGCTGGCCATCACCGGCCTCCGTGCGCGGGACATGTTTGGCTACGCGATCACAATGATGCTCTTGCTCATCCCGTTTCTGGCGATCGTGCTCTACTTTCTGCCGTACCGAGTCTGAACCCACCCGAGAACATCCCCGCACCACCCAGGTGGGCTGAGAATACCCTGCTGGCGCCGCGCAAAGTCCTCGAAGCAAGGCATGAGCACGTACTATCTTGTAGTACCCGTCTTGTAGTACCCGTCTTCAATCGGGCACGCGTCTGTCGGGCTTCACGTTCCGCAACAAGATCCATCTGCAGCGATCGATCGCATGACGAAAGACGACTCTCAGGATCCGGCAAGTCAAGGCCCAGATCAGCCTACACCATCGATCGCCAGCGGCTTTCTCCAGCTTCTGACCCTCGTGGCGATCGGATGGGTAGCGTGGCAATGGATCACGTGGCCCGACGTGAAGGATCTCGCAGACAACAACCCCGAAACCACCGCGTTCATCGAGCTGTACCGGGATGGTGGAGATCCATCGGAAGACCGAACCGTGGACTGGCGATGGGTGCCCTACGGCGAGATATCAGCGAACCTCAAACGCGCTGTGCTCGTAGCCGAGGACGCCCGCTTCTTCATGCATCACGGCTTCGCGCACGCGGAGATCAAGGCGGCGATAGCGGAGGCGGTCGAGCGCGGCGAGGCGCCTCGTGGCGCGTCCACGCTCACGCAGCAGCTTGCCAAGAACCTCTGGCTGTCACCCACACGCAACCCCTTGCGCAAGCTCAGCGAAGCCGTACTCACGATCCATCTGGAGGAAACGGTCCCCAAGCGGCGGATGCTCGAGATATACCTCAACGTGGTGGAGTTCGGGATCGGAATCTACGGAGCGGAGGCGGCCGCACGGCACTACTTCAACAAGGCGGCTTCAGAACTGAGCGAACGCGAGGCGGCCCTGCTGGCGGCATCCTTACCGAGGCCCAAGAGCTGGCACCCGGGAGTCGACGACGGCCAGTACTTGAGTAGGGCGAGGCGTATCCAAACCCGGATGACCCAGGCAGGATTTCTCAACCGCTATTTTTAGCTGAGGAGCGGCGTCCAAGCGGCGGGGTCAGCCCCCTCTCTGATAAACGCCCCCGAAACCACGGCGGCGCTTCCCGCGATGGTCTTGTAATGTTTGGTTGTGAAGTTGAGAACCTTTCCTGCCGCGACAGCAGCCGCCTTCGGGTTCCTTGTCACGATCATCGTCCCAAGAAAGGCCCCAGCAGTGGCAACTACGATAACGCCTGTCGTGGCTGCTGCCGTCCACTCCGCGACTTTCAGAGCCCGGTCGCCATACTGCCGAAGCTCGCTTCTTGGCTGTTCTGGTGCGGTGTCGTCGACGGCTTTCGTCCTTGATGCGCGCGCCATGAGTCTGCCTCCTCGGAACTCGAGTCACGATGCCCACTCACACCCGATCCGCAAGCGTACGCTCGCGTCTTTCTGGTCGCAAGCAGGGACCAGGTTCAACGGAGAAGGCGGCCCGTAGTCCTCGCAGCACCCTCGGCCTACCTCAGCGACCGGCGTTAATCCCCTACCATCAGGGGGAGCGTCGCGGTTGACGGGGCGCTTCCATCCTTCGGCTCGATCGTGATCCGATACCACGTCGACGCCCTCGCATGCTCGGGGATCTTCACGGACAGAGAGAAGCTGCCGTCTTCTTCGGGGGCCGAGCTTGCTGTGTAGTCACTCGTCCTTCCGTCCGGCCACACATAGAACCAGACCCGGGTCGCTTCGACGTTCGCGGTCCGTCGTGGCATCAGAGTCGTCCGGCACGTTTCCGCGCGGGTACTCGGTCCGAAGGCTTGCCTGAACTGCTTGCCGCTAGGCTTCCCCCGCCCTACCCGATGGCCTCCTTGTACCGCACGCGGCACCGCCACGAGAAGGCGATGCCCGGTGCGGCCGTTCCGCTCGAGTCCCACGTGAACACGCTCACGACCAAGTCGTCGGGCGGGTCGGGGATCACGATCTTCGTGGTGAGGTAGATCGGCCCCGTGGTGATCGGTGTCGCTACGAAACTCGCCGGCTCCCTGATCGTGCGTCCGGAGGCCGCGCAGATTACGTCGGTCAGTCGCCAGGTCATGCTCCCGTCCTCGCCGGTGCGCGACTGGCCGGCGACATCGATGGCCTCGTGCTCCAGGCACTCGGTAGCCCCCAAATCCCCGCTGCCGTCGCTGAAGTCGTCGGTCACCACAACATCGGTACGGATTGAAAAGCTCTTGAGTGTTGCATCTTGGCGGTCGTACAGGCTGATCAACTGGACAGCGTTGAACGGCGGAACGAAGCCTCCCAACTGCGCCAGTGTCGTCGCTCGTTCGTACTCCGGCCGTGATTCGTCGTCTTGCGCCATGATTCCCTCCATCTCATCGGAATACCAGCCACAAGATCAGGATGATCGAGACCACGAGGAGCCCGATCACCAAGACCAGCAGCCGCCGGGACGATCCCGAACCATTCTTCGAGTGCTTCTCCGCCATTGCGGAGGCCTAAGGTATTTCAAAGGCCCTTTTCACACGGAAGGCAAAGTACGGCGGGCAGGTGTAAACGAGCCAGGGGAGGGACGACGTTGAGCGTCAGCCCTTCCGCTCGATGGGCTTCGTGAGCGTGATCGTCACCTCGGTGATCTTCGCACTGGGGCTCCCACTCGTGTTGCTCTAGACTCTTCTGCTTGCGCTACGAAATCCCCACTGAGAAGAACCCGCTGCGTCCGGTAGCTTCGACAGATCGGTACGAGGCTATTCGGAAGGTCAGCGACCAACAACAGATGGAAATACGTTGGAATGGGAAGCGGGAGGCCCAACGGAGTTACCTCTCAGAACTACTAGACATCGTGAACGGCACGGGGAGACGGATCTCAGCCGTCTGTCAGCTTCGATATGAGGATCTGCGTTTGTCCGAAGGTCCTTACGGCTCCATTCGCTGGCCTGCCGATACGGACAAGGAAGGCCGTGAGAGTTGCGTACCAATCAACCCAAGCGTTCGACATGCGCTAGACCGGGCTCTAATAGACCGACCTGGAATCGGATCTGCACCCCTATTCCCCAAACCTACCGACCGTGCCTTACCCCTGACCACATACCTCGCCTCGAAGTGGCTGATAGGGGGTGAGAAGCTCGCGGGGCTTGATACGCAGAAGGGAAGCCTCTGGCACGCATACCGTAGAAAATGGGTCACGGAACGGAAGCATCTACCCGATGTTGACGTAGCTGCGGCAGGTGGTTGGAAGGACACACAGTCCCTCAAATCCGCCTACCAACAGGCAGATACCGAGACTATGTTACGTGTTGTATTGGAGGCCGGTGAACTCCGTGAAGTCCGTTGATGAGGCCCAACGTGCACAGCAACGTGCACACTCTTCAGGTGCATGAAAACGGAAAGAGCCAGAAATGGCTTAGTTACAGTAAGAAAGTACTACTTGCTGGCGTAGCTCAACTGGTAGAGCAGCTGCCTTGTAAGCAGCAGGTTAACGGTTCGAGTCCGTTCGCCAGCTTTGCGTAACACCAGGCGCCGTAGGGCTTTCCGGTCCCGCGGCGCTTTCCTCCGCCTGACGGAGCAGTTATTGCGGGGGGAGTCCCACGGGGGCCTGGGGGGTGATGGCCCGTTGGGTCAGTCAATGTCGAGCTTCCTTCGGGCGTTGCGACGCTTGCCCTCTGGTGCTGTCGGGGTCATACGGGCGTGCCCCGCGAGATCCCAGACGGGAGAGTTACTGGGATACTTGTTGCGCTCCGGGTGGGGGGCCGCCCATGATGGGGCGGGTAGGGAAGTACTAAGAGTTAGGCCGCGGCAAGACGACGCTCGACGACCTCCGCGTTCCGCCAGCAAACCGACTCGAAAAACTGAAAGGTGATCGCGCTGGACGGTACAGCATACGTATCAACCGACAGTGGCGAATCTGTTTTCGTTGGCGGGCGGGCGACGCGCATGACGTCGAGATCGTCCACTACCACCGTGTGGCCCTGTTCTTCACCGTTGGATCGCACAATCAGAATACCCGCAGCCTCGCGCTGGACGGTGAGGTGGCGTTCGTGGTCGCGGGATGGTCGTCCCTCTTCGGACTCCCGGACTTCTTCGTCATCGTGGGCTTGAGTAACTGGATCGACGACCTGGACGAACTCGAAGAGCTGTTCCCCCCCCTACGAGGGCATGCAGCGGCGAATCAGCCGAATGATTCGGATGGCGGTCTGACTGGCGTGGGTGCGAGTTCGGGAGGAACAGTGTCGAGCCCCCGGCCCACATCAGACCCGGAGACGCCACTAGCCACGAGGAGACGCGGAACTTCACTTGTTCGACGTGGGTGGTGCGGGGCGCTTTCCATGGTCGGCCTCCTCGCCTGTGATCGATCCGCCTTCGCTCAGGAAGCCAGCCCCGCGGCGCAGGAGTCGCAAGCGAACTACGCTTTCTCGACCCAGCTGGGCTCCGGCATTTACAAATCTTCAGGCGGGACCGTCCAGGTCTACCGAGTCGGGGGGTCCTTCACCCTGCGTTCTCTTGTGAGTGACAGTTGGGGCTTGCAGTTTCGGATTCCCGTCACCTTCGGCTTCTACAACTTCAAGCTGAGCGAGGTGCTCGAGTCCGGCCTACCCGACAGGCTGGCGACGCTGGCTCTGGTTCCCGAGGTTCGTTTCGAGTTTCCCCTTGCCGAGAATTGGCAGCTCATGCCCTTCGCCGCTGCGGGTGCCGGTCGTGATTTCTCGGTCGGTGGAGTCAACTACATCTTCGCCGGAGGCGTTCGCAGCCGCGCGACCTTTGACTGGCGGACCGTCGATCTGTACGTGGGGAACCGTCTGTTCTACACGGGATACGCGACGTCCGATTTCGAGTTCGGTGACGACTTCGGAGCCCTCGAGTCAGGCGTGGACGCAAGGCACTCGCTCGGCTTCGCCGTCGGAGACCACCAGGTGGACGGCGGGCTGTTCGTCATGAACTACCTTTACTTTGTGAGTCCTGACCTCGTTCGCTTTTACGGCAAGCCGCTCTCGATCGACGTGCAATTTGAGTTCGGCGTCACGTTCGGAACGATGACTCCCTGGAAGGTCCTGGGGCTCGCGATACCCAGGATCGGCATAAGCTATCGCGTCGGAAGCGGCGCTTCGGCATTCCGACTCGTTCTGGGTGAACCCTTCAGTTGAGAACGGTGGCGGTTCCGAATAGCGGTTATCCATTTGCAGCAGTTCTCCCGTCCAAACGTCGATTCGGTTGGGTAGCTTGTCGACGGGGGAAGATGCGTCCAATCGGTTCCGATATCATACGTTGAACTACGTAGCAGCGGGGGACCGTTATTCGGAGCCGTTTTCCCCTTGAATCTCTGAGACTGGTGCTTAAAGTGTCTTGTCGAGATCAGGCTTCATGATCGGTCCGTCGCCCAGTACAACCCAAGAAGGACTGATGCTGCCCACCTCTTTGTAGAGATCGGCCAAACGCCGTAATCTCGGGAGGGTGAGGCCCATCGTCTCCCGTTCCCAGGCCGCGATCGTAGCGGAACGGGGTTGCTTCTCCTCTCCTGGATCTAGCACTATCCTCGCAACCGCAACCTTGGTTAGGCCGCATCGCTCCCGTGCTACCATCAGGCGCTCGCCCAGGGTGAGATCGTGGTTTGCCATGTGCCAAAGATCCCGCCACGAGGTTGGCGAGGGTATTGGACCTTAGTCGTACCCGTGTCGAACATCGGCGATGTGTTTTTTGACATCCATAATGTTCGCTCATCGGCTAATGGCTGCGCGCGACGATCGTCAAGCGCCAGGAACCGGGCGCGTTAGGGCCGGTGTCGAGGTGCCCCGACATCATACTCACGGCTCCACGTCCTACGAGTTCTCTTTCTGCGGTCGTCAGACCTGGCAACAGAAATCTTCTGACGGGCCCAACCGTGCAGCCTCTTCAGCCGACCCTCCTTCAGGACCGGCGCGTGCTGGAGCACCACCGCGATCACCTCTGCCACTCCTTCATCCAACTCGTCCGCGAAATCCACGGCAGCACTGGGGAGGGTTGCGAGGAGGGGCGTGATCCTGTCCTGAACCGCCAGCACCTTGTCATTCACGTCGGAGAGATCGTCAAAAGGCCAGCTCCGGTCGGCGCGAGAAACCCTGCTATTGAACGTGAGGTAGCCATCATTAAAATCCTCGATCAACCGGCCCACCGCCTGCGTCACATCATTCTCATCGGTGAACGTCTTCATTAGCCGAACGCGGTCGGTGATCAAGCGCACGGACACCTCAACGAACTCGTCGGACGCGAGCCGTATTGGATCAAGCACGATGAGATCGTACTTGGCTCCCCGCCTGGTAAGGCGCCACCGCGCCGCGGCCTGGAACACCGTGAGGAACGCGAAAAGCGCAGCGAATGCCAACGAAACCTGCCCGACGACTTCCCAGTCAATCTGTGCAAATGTCGGCAACGGTTCGCCTAGGGGGAGTCAGACCGCCGAGAGCGAGCGGTCCCGGTCTACCGCATGCCGAATCCCACTGCTCAGCGTCCGTGAGATACCCCTTCCCACGAAGTGATACTGAGAACGGAACCGATCCTTGCCGAGACTCCTGATGGAGTCTCCGAACATCCCAAGGAAGAACGAGGAATTCACTGAATAGACCTCCTCAGGAATGGTGACCGTGATTTCCGTCCCGGCCTTGTCCAACTCGTCGAGCTTGAAGAACGCGCGGCAGGTGTGTCCTGCTTCGAGCCCGACATAGACCTTCTGAGTCCTCCAACTGGCCAGGCGAATCTCCGCTGATCGCAAAGGGGAACTCAGTGGCTCATCACCCAGAGGATGATGTTGATCCCGAGACCATAGGCTTTTGGCGAGAAGGTGTAGAAGAAAAAGGGTACATCGCCCTCGCGCTCCCAGCCGTCTGCGATGTCGGTGTTGAAGCTGACGAGGACGAGGAGTCGCCGGTTGTCATCGAAGATGCCACGAAGGTGGGGAATGGCCGTCTCGGCTCCGAACTCGGAGGTCTGGCCACCGTTGCGCTGCCAGGACTGGTACGACGGGATTTGGGGGACCTCCGGCACCGCATAAAGGACGGAAAAGAGCTTATGCTCGGGCGTGATCTCTTCGATCGTGTACTCGGGGAAGATCCGGCGCATCTCAGTCTCGAAATAGTTCCAGGCTCGGTTGCCCCAGAGGTCGTCGGCCCAAAGGAAGCCACCCTTGAGGAGGTAACTCCGGAGACCGTCGATTTCGGCCTGCGTGAAAGTGACCGAACCGGGATCCGTCATGAAGAGGAACGGACACTTGAAGATGTCGGGATCAGTGGCCCGCAGCGCCGCGATCCCCGGGTCCCCGTTCTTCCAACGCTTGATGTGCGTGGGAGTCAGCTCCTCCAGGCGTGTCATGAAGTTACTGTCCGCAGCCGGATAGTCCGTGCTCCATCCGAGGCCCGAGCGCATGCTCCGCGACGTGTTGTACCAGAGTCGGCAGAACATGAAGCCACCGCTGGACTTGGGCAGGCCGGTTCGCATGGGAGAGCTGTAACGACCCTCCTGTGAATTCCAGATCTGGGCGGACGCGGAGCCGGGGACGGACAGCCACGCCAACAGGATCGAGCCGACGATCACGATGCCTTGCACGAAGACGCGAAGCCGGGGGATCTGGTGGATCAATTGGGCACCAGGCGCTTCAACTCCCCGAGCCAGTTCTGGACGAGGACATGGCCAGCGGCTGGATTGGACATGGGTGCTCTCCGGGATAAGACCGAGATCAACATCCAAGAGTGGACCGATGGGCGCAAGCAGAGGACTGGAAGCGTACGTATCTCTGCATCGTAAGTATACGTATGGAGGGCCCATGACTGAGGGGACGCAGCCTGTCAAAGAGTGGCGTCTTCCGGCGCGGGAGGTGTCGCGACGAAGACACAATTCTTTCCTCGCTCTTTGGCCTCGTACATGGCGCCGTCGGCTGCCGCAACGAGTGCCTCGAGGGACTCGCACCCCGCGCCCATTTGTACGACACCGAAGCTCGCCGTGAACCTGACCTCACCGTGGTCGAGATGGACGACGGACTGCTGCATCTGCTCCCGTAGACGCTCCGCGAGTTCTTGTGCGTTTCTTGCGTTCGTCTGCGGTAGGAGAATGGCGAACTCCTCTCCGCCTACACGTCCCGCTACATCGGACTCCCTGCCTGTACTGGCAACGATTCGAGCCAGGCTTCTGATCACTTCATCCCCGACCGCATGACCGTGTGCGTCGTTGATCTCCTTGAACCGGTCGATATCAAACAGAATGACGGCCAAATCCTGCCCGTGCCTCTGCGCGAGCCTGAACGGGGTCTCACACAGGTCGTAGAAGGAGCGGCGGTTGTTCATGCCGGTCAGGAAGTCGGTGCGGGCAAGCGTCTCGGCATGCTCCTTGGCCTTTTGCAGTTCGTACGACAGCGAGTGGGAGCGCTGGACGAAATGGTTCGTGATCCTCAACGAACGGTAAGCGACGATCATGAAGAGTATGGCCGCGACGGCCATCAATCGCTCCGGCAGGCTGTCCCGGAGCGCGAAGTCCAGCGTCGCCGGGAGCACCAGTGCGAGTATGGTGAGCATGACTGCCCACACGTGGAGCGAATAGACAGCCACCGCCGCGCTCGCCATCCCGATCAGAAAGAAGAAGATCATCGCCCGGTAGGCGAATTCCTCCGGCAGCAGCAGCCACCCGCCTACGCCCCAGCACAAGCCTGCCAGGATGAAGCTGTAAGCGAAGAGACGCTCCCAGACTCCCATGGCGAGAGTGCTCTCGTGCCTTCTGAACGCGACGACCAGGCTGATTCGAAAGAGGGCTATCAACGCAATTACCAGGACCCAAACGATCGCAGAGCCGTGGTCTGCCACCTGCCATATCCCTATGGCAAGGGTGGTCGCAGCCAAAGGACTGATGACGATCGCCAGTGGCGCCTGCGCGAAGACGAGCTTGAGTTGGTGGCTTCGGATGGTGTCGTCTAAACGTGTTGTCTGGTCTTTCTTAGCCATATCCGGCTGTTCCTCCTCAGCCACATCTGGCTGTTCCCCCAGGCACTCCGACTTCGCTCCGTCCGTGGGCTGCCTTCGTATGCCCCACGTGGGGTGCCTCGATATACCCCAAGAGCGGGGCCAACGTTCTGGCGGTCGGGGTTGTCGTCTCGAGCTGCCCCCTTGCACAGGAGGACCAGTCTGGACTGATTTGGGAGCATTTTACCCACGACATCAAACCGGAGGAGTCATCCTGAGGATCGTGGTATTGGGCGGTGGCCGTGTGGGCAGCGCGATCGTGCGTGACCTCGCCGCGGAAGACGATTTTTCCGTGCTCGGGATCGACCTCGACCCCGTGCGGGTCGAGCGGATGACCGAGTTCGGCGCGGACGGCCTGATCGCCGACCTCTCCGACCTCAGCAACGTGTCCAAGGCCGTTGTCGACGCTGACCTCGTGGTCGGCGCGGTGCCCGGATTCATGGGGTACCGGACCGTCGAGCGCGTCCTCCAAGAAGGAAAGCCGATCGTAGACATCTCGTTTTTCCCCGAGGACGCGTTCGGACTCGAGGTGCTTGCGCGAGATGCCGGGGTGTGCTGCCTGGTCGACTGCGGGATCGCGCCCGGGCTGAGCAACCTCATCCTGGGGCGTATGGAAGAGCAGCTGGACGAGACGGCGTCGTTCCATTGCCTCGTTGGTGGGCTTCCGGTCGAACGGACGTGGCCGTGGGAGTACAAGGCGCCGTTTTCGCCGGGTGACGTGATCCAGGAGTATGTGCGGCCCGCGAGGCTGCGCCGGGACGGCGTTGAGATCACCCTGCCGGCCCTCTCGGAAGTCGAGTTGGTGAACTTCCCGGGACTCGGCTCGTTGGAGGCCTTCAACACGGACGGACTGCGCTCCCTGTTACGTACCTGCAAGACTCCGGACATGGTCGAAAAGACCATGCGTTATCCCGGTCACGCGGTGCGGATGCGAATCCTGCGGGAAGCAGGTTTCTTCTCCACTGAGGAGATCCAAGCCGCCTCCGGCCTCGTGCGGCCCCGTGATGTGACCGAGGCGCTGCTCTTCAGTGCGTGGCGATTCGAGGAGGGCGAGCCGGATTTGACGGTCATGCGTATTGTCGTAGAGGGCAAACAAAACGGGAAGTCCCTGCGCCACACGTACAACCTGCTCGACTACTACAACCCCGACACCGAAACCTCATCGATGGCCCGCACCACCGGCTATACGTGCACGGCGATGGTGAACCTGATCGCCCGGGGACTCTGGACCGAGCCGGGCCTCGCCCCGCCCGAGATTGTGGGACGTGATGCCGACTGCTACGACGCGGTGCTCAAACACCTCGAAGACCGAGACGTCCACATTTTTCAACAGGTCGAGGAGCTTTAGAAGTCCGGACACGCCCAGGTCATGTACCGCACGGCGCCCACCGGTTCGCTGCAGGCGCCCAGAGGCCGGTTCGCATAGCGGGATCCGGTACCGATATCCATGAAATCTTCCCGGCACAGATCAGGCCCCCGCCCCGTGCACTGCGCGATCTCCCAGGGTCCGGCGCTGTACCACCCCCGTTGGCCCGCCATGGGCATGCAGTCGAAGGCGACTTCGACGTTCTCGCGCCGGCCGCGTCGGATCCGGAAATCTCCGTCCGTAGGAGCCAGGGTCGCATCCCACTCACTGATGTGAGTCTCCTCGAACTCCCGGAGTACATCGCCGGCGTCGACCTGAATCCTCAGATCATCACCCGGAAGGGGAATCCGCCACAGGCCGGTGCTAACCGATATGTGGGCAGGCAGCATCCCCGAAACCTCAATTCGAGAGTCCACCCCGATGAAAATCCTACGTAACCCCTTGGAGACATAAGCCACCGGCAACTCGGACAAGGGAGCCCTGATCCGCACGGCGTCGTCGGTCCACGGGAGCAGGATGGGGCGTGTGATGGTCAGGCCGGCGAAGCCGGGCTCTTCGTCGTCGCGCCGGATTTCCTCGAGGCCACACCCGAGCGTGGACACGGTCGGCGCGGCGAGTCCGAGCGCCGTGACGCGGCGGAGGAATGCACGACGATCGTACCACTCGGTCAAGGTGTGCCTCCGGGGTTGGATTCGATGGGCTGTGGCTTCGCCCGAACGCCACTATGCCTCCAAACACGCGTAATCGCCAGCGGTGACGGAACGCACTATCTTTCGCTCGCATGTAAAAAGCGGTTTCTGTCCATACCCCTATGCCCCCGCCTCGATGCCTACAGACCCGAATCCCCTGCTGCTCGAATACGACCGTATCCCCTTCGGCGAAATCGAGGCCGTCCACGTGGTGCCTGCCGTGCGACAGATACTGGAAGACGCCCGAGCGGAGATCGAGGAGCTGGTGTCCGTCGAGTCCACGCCGACCTATGCCGATACCATCGACCGACTGGACGGCGTGCTCGAGCGGGTGAAGGAACGGATTGCTCCGGTTACCCACCTGTTGTCTGTAGCGGAGACACCGGAGTTACGGGCGGCGTATAACGAGGTTCTGCCGGAGATCACGGAATTCTGGACCCGGGTTACGCTGAACGAGGGGCTTTGGAAGCGAATCAGGGCTCTTGCCGATACCGATGAGGCTGTGGCTCTGCCGCGGATCGAAAGACGGCATCTGGACAGGACGGTGCGGGATTTCCGGCGGGCCGGCGCCGACCTCTCGACCGCCGACCAGGAGAAGCTGAGCGCCATCAGGCTCGAGATCTCGAGCCTCGAGCGCAAGTTTCCCGAGAACGTAATCGACGCGACCAATGCCTATTCCCTTTTTATCGAGGACGGAGGGCGTCTCGAGGGTGTCCCGAAGGCAGACCGCGAGGAAGCATGGCGCAAAGCGGCCGAGAAGGGACGAGAGGGCTGGCTTCTCACCCTCGACTACCCCTCCTTCGAGCCGATCATCAAACACGCCCACGATCGTGAGCTTCGCCGGGAACTGTTTACGGCCTACGTCGAACGCTGTCGGGACGGTGAGTTTGCCAACAGCGAAATCATTACCCGGCTGCTTCACCTCCGGAGAGAGTTGGCCGAGGTACTTGGATACCCCGACTTCGCCGACTACCGACTAGAAGACCATATGGCCAAGACGGGTGAGCGGGCTTTCGGTTTTGTCGAGGACATGACACAGAGGACGCGGCCGTACTGGGAACGCGATCTGGCCGAATTACGGGAGCATGCGTCTGTGCTGGGCCTTTCCGAGGTAGAGCCCTGGGACACAGCCTTCGTGAGCGAGAGCCTGCGACGGGCGAGGTTCGACATCGACGATGAAGTCATGCGTCCGTACTTCCCGCTCGATCGGGTTCTAGACGGAATGTTCGAGGTGGCGCGCAGAGTATTCGGCCTCGTCGTGCGCGAGCAGAACATCCCCGAAGTCTGGCATCCGGACGTTCATTATTATGAGCTATTTCGCGAAGAGGACAGCACGTTGTTGGGGGTTTTTTATGCCGACTGGCATCCGCGTCCCGACAAGAGGCAGGGCGCCTGGATGAACGACCTGAGGACAGGTGGACCGCGCAACGGGCGGTTCGAGCCACACATCGGGATCATTGCTGGGAACTTGTCGCCACCCAAGGGGGACGTTCCCTCTCTCCTGACGCACACCGAGGTGGAAACCGTCTTCCACGAGTTCGGACATCTTCTTCATCACCTGACCTCAACCGTCCCGATCGCTCCCATGGCGGGCATCAACGTGGCTTGGGACTTCGTCGAACTCCCCTCGCAGATCATGCAGAACTGGACTTGGGAAGAGGAGGCCATATCGCTCTTCTCCGGGCACCATGAGACCGGTGAGCCGCTGCCCAAGGACCTCTATGAGAGGCTGCTGAGCGCACGTACGTTCATGGGGGGTTGGAGGCAGATGCGGCAGCTCTCGTTCGGGCACCTCGATCTCAGGCTCCACCGTGATGACCCCGATGAGGTCACCCGTGATCTGATGTCCTATATAGAGGGGCGGTTCGCGGAGTATACCCCGGGCTCCGAGTTCGCCCGGATGCACTCTACGACCTCGTTTACGCACCTGTTCTCCGGGGGATACGCCGCCGCGTACTACTCGTATCTCTGGTCCGAAGTGCTCGATGCCGATGCTTTCGGGCGATTTCGCCTCGAAGGGATCTTCAACCGGGAGGTAGGCCAGGCGTATCTCGATTCGATCCTCACCAGGGGCGACAGCGATGAGCCTGAGGACCTTTTTCGTGAATTCATGGGGCGAGATCCGGATCTCCAGCCTCTCCTGGATCGTAATTTTGGGCGCTCTCTGGAGGACGGCTCATCGGCCCTGAGGACACCCTGAAAACGCTTTAACTCAGGACTTGATGAGGCTTTGGGCAGCCGTTAACTTACCATGCTTACTTGGAAAGGGCCGCCCGCTGGGCGGCTTGCTGTGTTCCGAGGAGGGTGGGTCACGGGGGTTGATTGCCCCGGATCGATGGCCGGTGGGGTACCGAAGCGGTCAAACGGGGCAGACTGTAAATCTGCTGGCTTAGCCTTCGTAGGTTCGAATCCTACCCCCACCATTAAATTGAACATTGGCTTTGCGGGAGTAGCTCAGTTGGCTAGAGCATCAGCCTTCCAAGCTGAGGGTCGCGGGTTCGAGTCCCGTCTCCCGCTCTAGTATAAAGAAGGCTGTGGAACAGCCTTTTAGGCGGCGCTCCGATAGCTCAGTGGTAGAGCGCCTCCTTGG
>SMVB01216212.1_pt1 | contig 30639 bp, 27 predicted proteins | sample 2456461 | NCBI WGS metagenome assembly SMVB01 (sample SAMN11095934, study PRJNA526329) | marine sediment metagenome | biome: Marine sediment; feature: Surficial sediment; material: Deep marine sediment; isolation source: Hadal surficial sediment | place: Pacific Ocean | collected 2014-05 | depth... | reverse complement strand
TATAAACAGCAATAATATTAAAACTTACCAAATAGTTGGCCCTGTTTGTGAAACTGTAGATTTCCTTGGACATGATCGTGAGCTTGCCCTGGCTAAAGGGGATCTACTTGCAGTAATGTCTGCTGGCGCTTACGGCATGAGTATGAGTTCTAATTATAATAGCCGTCCTCGCGCTGCCGAGGTTATGGTAGATGGTGACCACATCCATCTTATCCGGGAGCGCGAGTCTGTGGAGCAATTAATGGCTCACGAAAGAATTTTGCCATAGTTGATGCGTGGAGAAGGCAGAAATAATGCTCAAATAGTGACAGGATAACGATGGTTCTTTTGTAAACCTTATTATTTTTTTTGAATATTAATACTGTATCAAAATATTCCTGTTACATCAAAAGAATCGTAGCAAGCCCCAGGAAAATAAAAAATCCACCACTATCGGTGACGGCAGTGATCATTACACTGGAGCCTGTAGCTGGGTCACGACCGAGTTTATGAAGTGTTAACGGAATCAGTACCCCCAATAATGCCGCTAGCAGAAAATTTAATGCCATCGCCATAGTCATTACTAAACTAAGGGGGATACTCCTGTAAATTAAGAAGGCGAACAATCCGACTGCACTGCCACAAACTAAACCGTTAACAGCGCTTACACTTATTTCCTTGGCAAATAGTTTGCGTGCATTACTAACATTAAGCTGTCCTAAAGCGAGGGCACGTACGATCATGGTAATGGTTTGGTTGCCAGAGTTGCCACCGATACCAGCAATAATTGGCATTAGTGCTGCTAACGCTACCAGTTTTTCGATAGAGCCCTCAAATACACCAATTACACGGGAAGCAATGAATGCTGTCACTAGATTTATAGCTAGCCAAATCCAGCGATTCTTTACACTTTTCCATACTGGCGCAAATAAATCTTCTTCTCCACGCAAGCCAGCTAGATTCAATGCTTCATTTTCCGATTCTTCACGAATGAAGTCCATAACTGCGTTGACGGTAACACGTCCCAACAATTTACCGTTCATATCTACCGCTGGGGCAGAAACAAGATTATAACGTTCGAATGCATGCGTTGCCTGCTGTGCTTTGTCATCCGGGTGTAGTTTCATCATTTTTGTCGACATTATCGCTGAAACTTCAACATCAGGATTACTCACCAGTAAACGATTCACAGGCAGCACACCCTTGAGTTTTTCATCCCGATCTACTACGAAGAGCTGATCAGTATGGTCGGGCAGCCCATCTAAGCTGCGCAGGTAGCGCAAAACGACTTCTAGTGTTACATCCTCACGGATAGTTACCATATCGAAATCCATCAGTGCTCCCACCGCATCTTCCGGATAGGACATAGCTGAGCGTAACTGCTCTCGTTCTTCCGTCGGCAGCGTTTGAAACAGATCATCAAGAACATAACGTGGCAGATCGGGAGCAAGATCAGCTATCTCGTCGGCATCGAGTTGTCCTGTTGCGGCTACTAGTTCCCCGCTATCCATGGTGGCAATAAGTGTTTCGCGTACTGCATCTGAGGTTTCTAACAGAATTTCACCGTCGCGCTCTACCTTGACCAAATCCCAGATCATAAGACGGTCTTTCAGGGGCAGGGCCTCCAGGATATAGGCGATGTCAGCGGGGTGGATCTTGTCGAGCAGACTCTGTAGTTCTGACAGATTCTGTTTATGCACCTGAGAGTTATCTAATTTATGGTGTGAAATTTCCTGCATTTCTACGAAACCTTCTACCAGCCTGTGCTTGCTCAGTAGATATATCACCCGCTGCAAGTATTGTTGCAGGTTTTCAGTTTCGTGGTCGTTGTGATTGTTTGTTCTAGTCATGGCAAGTCGTTACAGTGACAAGACAAAATTGTAGAATTGTAAGGAAAATCATGAAATACGTCAGATATTTATTATAAGGAAATCGGTTAGTAAAGAGTATGCACTATGCCGACGAGAAAACTTGGAATAAATATTCAAGGGATTCGCGTAGAAGCCATTCTCTTGAGAATGATGTCTGTTTTTTTCAACAACCATGGGGTATTGCGATTACGGTCGTAGAAGCGCGGGTTAGGAATCATAGCAGCAAGGCGAGCAGATTGTTTCGCAGAAAGGGATGAGGTGGAAATATCATAATAGTAACGAGCGGCAGCCTCCGCTCCGAACACGTCGTTGCCCCATTCAATCACATTCAAATAAATTTCTAGAATCCGACGTTTGGACATTACATTTTCTAGCATCAATGTGATGATAGTTTCTTCCATCTTACGCCAAGGCGTTTTATTATTAGAGAGAAACAGGTTCTTCGCAAGTTGCTGGCTGATAGTGGAGCCACCTGCAATAAATTTTCCCTTTTCCAGGTTTTTCTTATAGGCTCTCTGTATTGCCTCAAAATCAAAACCTTTATGTTTTAAAAACTTGGCGTCTTCAGCGGCGATAATGGCGCGTTTTAGATTAGGAGAAATGAGTTCGTAAGATATCCACTTATTACACAACTTAATTCTGTGATTGGAATTCTTTTTTTGTAATACATCTAGTCGGTGCTGCATGAAAGCGCTGGTAGATGGATTGTAGAAATTCCAATAAACAATATGGCAGAAAATCCATATTTGATAGAAAAAAGCTATACAGAAAAGAAAGAGGAGAATTCTACAGAGCCAATACCTGAGAGGTCTTATCACGTACTTCTCATATTGTTTTAAATTTTTAATTTTTTTGATTTAGCATCTCAATCAATAGCTTCGTTTCAGGCCTCACTCCACGCCATATAAAGAACGATTCTGCGGCCTGTTCCACCAGCATACCAATGCCATCAGACAGATACGTTGCGCCTTCTTTTCGAGCGAATTGCAAAAAGGGAGTATTCTTATCGCCATACATTATGTCGTATGCTAGCGATTCAGTGGCGAACGTACTCAACGGCAATGGTAGCGGTTTACCGATCAGGCTAGCGGAGGTAGCGTTGATTATAAGATCAAATTCCTTCCCAGCAATATCTGCGTAATTACCAGACACAATGTTTTTATACGAAGAGAATTGTTGCCGTAATTTGTGTGCTTTTTGTATGGTACGATTTGAGATTGCTAACATGCGTGGTTCTTGTTTTAGCAGTGGCAACATGATGCCGCGAGCAGCACCACCTGCACCACATAGTAGTACCCGCTTGGTCGTAATAGCAAAGTCTAGATTAGTCACAATATCGCGTATTAGTCCAGTGCCATCAGTGTTGTCTCCGTAAATTTCGTTGCCATCGAATACTAGTGTGTTAACTGCTTGTGCAGCTGTGGCCTGCTCAGTCAGGCGAGTTGAAATTTTGTAAGCTTCAATCTTGAATGGAACAGTTACGTTCATACCTTTTCCACCGTTTTGCTGAAAGTCTTCTATTGCTGCTGCGAAGCCATTCGGTGGCGCAAGTATGGTTTCATAATACATGTCCTGCCTGGTCTGTTTCGAGAACTCGGCATGGATCAGCGGTGATTTGCTGTGAGCGATGGGATTACCAATGACAGCGTAGGTATCAGGCATAAGTGTAGTGATCAGGGGTAAATATGGCCGTGTTAATTAAAGGTTATTCGGAACTTACTTTAATTATTTACTCATTAGCTCATCCGAGCGGGTAAACAACCAGGTACGTGTGATGTGTAGGATGTCGGTATCTCGACTGATCTCAGGCGGAAAGGGAGAAAATCCATTTTGCCCAGCAAGTTTAACGATACGTATAGCTGCTTCATCCAGAATTTTCTTTCCTGACGAGCGATTAATTTCAATCGATTCCAGATTGCCGTCTGCCATGATGCCAACGGTGAGTTGTAAGTTTCCATAGAGCCCCTCCTGTTTGGCAGCTTCAGGATAATTAAGATTCCCGATACGTTCCACTTTGATACGCCAGTCTTCGATATAGCGTGCAAAACGATATTCCTTAGTGCGAGCACCGATAAATTTACGCCTTGGGCGTTTCTGATAAGCTTCATAATCTTTTGCAATCTGCGCCTCTAAGCGAATAATTTCACGGCTGCGCTGAATCAAATCGTAGGCATCCGGTATTTTCTTTCCTTGTCCTGATTGCTCCAAGCGTGGATTGGATTGATGAATGTTTTGCTTACTAATGACTGCGGTCATTAGCCTTTTTGCTTCCTGCTCAAGTTGCTTCGTTTTTTGTTTGGCTTGGATTACGTCAATTGATTTTCTATGCGTAGGAGGTAGCGGAAAAGGTGTCTTGGCGCGACGGTTGTCGTCTGTATTGCCACCGCCATCCAAATTAGCTTGTGCCAGCGTATTTGTTTTGTGTGGTTTTGATGTGGATTTACTATTGACTAGGACTACCTGTAGTGGTGTAACCTCGTTGGTAAATTTTGGGATTGGAAGTTTGAAGGTAATACCGAATAGCACAACCACATGAAAAATAACTGATATAAGTATTGCTACGTCCAAGCGTGATGATGGATCAAATATCCGGCTGCGGAATGCAGCCGGATTAAAATCTGGCATATTTTCTATGGCTGTCAATGTACTTAAGGAGTTTAGAAAATTTAACCTGGAAACATTCTAAGTCCTACTTATTGTAAGCAACAATGGTGCGCTTGTCACATTGTGGTAGCCTATTTCATACTTCCAGTTTTCTGATGAATTTTGTGTTAACAGCGAGATCCAACAAATCAACCTGTGATATTTCCAATTCAACTTGGGTTTCTGGAAACATTGCTGGCAACGAGGATACTCGTGTAACCAGTGGTAGGCGATCTAGTTTTACAAGATTTTCCTTGATTACTAATGCGCCAGTAGTACCGATTTTTTCCTGTAACAGCCAGCGCAAACACCAATATCGTTCCATGTTGCGTTGGAATTCACTGTAGGCTTCGTAAGCTTCCTCGAAATCCCTCATTGATGTCAGTAGATTACTACACGCTTTGGGATAAGGTGGCGCCTCTTTTCGCAGTAGTGCGACTAACTGTCTCTGATTAATAAGGTCAACATAGCGACGCATTGGCGAACTGAACCAAGCATACTGTGAGACACCCAGACCCTGGTGCGGTGCGGCAGAGGTGCTCATTCTTATTTTTCCACCACCTTGGTTATTACGATAGATCCCCGTAACACCACCGTTTGCTAGTTGCTTTCCCCATTCAGCGTTGACAAAGATCATCAGTTCTGACACTATTTTAACAACCGGAGAATTACGCCGTCGCTCGTTAATGGTTATACTTCCTTCCTTAACACTGAATCCATAGTCGATTCTTTCGTTGTTATTATCATTAGTTTTACCGCGAGAAGCTTCCATTTTACAGGCAAAATTCCACAGTGTTCTTAACTCTTGTCCAAAGACGCAATTGAGGCTTTTTTCTGCTACAGTATATTCATTAAAATGTTCTTCCAGCATGTCATGCCGCAAATTGGCGGAAATTCTTACTTGTTCAATGCGACTGTAAGTGGTGGTTACGGTGAAATCGTCGGCTACGTCAAGATACATTGAAAGTGCCGGACAAAGTCGTTTTTCTCCTAGGGTGTAATGGCGTATCACATTTTCTGGAAGCATGGTAATTTTGTTGCCCGGGAAATATACGGTAGAAAGGCGCTGTGCGGCCACTATATCCAGGGATGATCCCGGCTTAATTCCCAGAGCAGGTGCGGCGATGTGTATACCGATGCGAAAGCTACCGAGAGATAGAGGAGTAACAGAAAAAGCATCATCAATTTCTGTGGTAGCGGCATCGTCTATGCTAAAAGCGACTACGTCCGCTATAGGTAAGTCAGCTGGATCACTCAGTTCTGTAACAGTATCTAGTGTCCCAAAACCCATGCCTTTTGGGAAATGTTCCAGCAGGAATCGGTTTAGATGGTAATCGTGTGAAGATGGTATGGCGCCACATTTATCTAGCAGTTTTGGCAAACTTAGCTTGGATGCAGCACAAGCTACTTCGAGTGCTTTCCATTCAACCGTACTCTTGTCAGGTTTGTAGAAAAGATCTGGTAACAATGGTTTGAACTCTTCTGGTAGAATGAATGCTCTTAGAAGACGAGCATAGCGCATTTGTTGTTCTGCCTGACAGCGTTTCTTTTCCTCATTGGCAAGAGCCGCCTTAAGAGCAACTGGTGGGGCGGCTTTATAGCAGCCCCTGCCTTTTTTATAAAAATACATGGGTGCGCTATGAAGTTTAATTAGAACTGCTGCAGCTTCCACCGGACTGGGAGAGTAACCAAAGTACTCTGCGGCTAAGGCATCGCTAGTAAACTCCGCTTTGCAAACGCTATATTCCCAAAGAAAACTTAGATCTAGATCGTCTGCCATCTTTTTTGCACAATCTATGAATTCGGACAAAAGTGGTTTGTCAAATCGCAGAAGTACTGAAGCAATCTTAATTTTCGAGCGCTTGCCACGGGGCGCCTCCACTTGCATCGAAGTCATGTTACTGGAAAGGATCGCACCTACTTTAAAAGTGCCTCCCTCTTCATAAAAAACATTCATAGGCTTTTTCTTGTTGATGCAATTAAGAGTATCACTGGAATCGACGAAGCGAGGATTAATTATTGCGTCGTAAGTAAGATTATAACTCTAAAAGTAAATTCGCTTACCATCTTAAGCACAGTTGGCAAAAATTGCGCAGCGGGATAAGTGGTTGGTTGATATGTGGAATATAGTTATGTGAAAAAACTAGCGGCAAATAGTTTAGTTTATATTTATTTCTAGTTATAAAATTATCTCTGTATGACTGTCGATCTCCTGCATGGTCCATTTTGGGAGCAGTGATGCAGATGGTTAGGCCAGCTTCTCACTGATGTTTCCAGAAGTGTTTTGTTTTATAAGCAAGTTGTCATAACGATCTTTCATATTGCTCGTAGATGCCTACATTCCAAATTACTTTGGGTAATCGTGCATGCAATCTTTGTAATACAATGGCACATTTTCTAGTGACTGTATTTGAAGGTTGGTGAGCTTTCACTTATATGGTTTGCAGTTGATTTAACGCACCATTATCTATGCGGCAATGATTTACATCCCGCATGATCAGTCAGTACATTTAATAAGTAACTAAATTTAAAGGTGTAAATTATCAATATATCGCGATGACACCTGAACTAATAACACTCATGTTGTCTACTATTGCTATCAGTTGTCTACATACAGCAACTGGCCCTGATCATTATTTGCCATTTATTGTATTGTCTCGGGCACAAAAATGGTCGATTACCAAAACAATTATTATCACAATCTCTTGTGGTTTTGGACATATTCTCAGTTCAGTAAGCATTGGATTGATTGGGGTTGTATTGGGGTGGCAGTTCTCTAAACTATCCTGGTTTGAAGGACATCGTGGAAATATCGCAGCATGGTGTTTATTTGGTTTTGGAGTTGCTTATTTATTATATGGGTTGTGGAAGGCAAACAAAAACAGGCCACATAAGCACTTTGATGTAATGGGTACAGACGTATATGTTTATGAACATTGTCATGGTGATATTGTTGCACCTAAAAGCCGGATAAAAGTCACGCCATTAGTACTATTCGCCATTTTCGTAATGGGGCCAACTGAGCCCTTACTTCCATTATTATTTTACTCTGGCATACAGCGATCTTACCTGGAAGTCGTAGTATTAATTACCGTTTTTACACTATGCACAGTATTAACGATGCTAACTATGGTGTTATTAGGTATATATGGCTATTCATTTTATGATACTGAAAAACTAGAAAGGTACGTTCACGCAATTGGCGGTTTGGTTATAACTATATGTGGTACCGGAATGCTCTTTTTGGGTTGGTAAATACAAGAGCTTATTTGCTTCCTATAGATTAAGTTTTTAAAGTTAGTGCAGCCTATTTTAAATAGATGTGAGAACGAAAGAATGTCGATTTAGCGTTGAACAGTATATAGATTCCATAAGAAACTGAGTTTCAGAAAGGGAAATGAGCAGTATATCTATTGCGTAAAAATTCGATTCGATAAGTAAGTATCTGTGGGAAAACTGGCGAGGAATTAAAGATGGAAGCTAATGCCCAAGTTCGAAACTAGACTATTTATAGTAGATCTACTAAGAGGATCTCTTGCTCAGCGGAGGGTAAGATCTTCGGATATATATGGCTCTTTCCCTGTAACTTTCAAGTTTTAGCTTATCATCTTGTCTTGCTCAATTAGTGCATAGGCTGAATGATTATGGATAGATTCAAAATTCTCTGATTCCACCATGTAGGCATTAATTCGTGCATCTTTGTTTAGTTCTATAGCTACATCGCGTACCAAGTCTTCAACAAACTTAGGATTATCGTAAGCTTTTTCAGTGACGTATTTTTCGTCGGGCCGCTTAAGCAATCCATAGAGCTCGCATGATGCCTTGTTTTCTGCTATTCGTACCACATCTTCGATCCAAACAAAGCTATTAGTACGTATGGAAATCGACATATGGGAGCGCTGATTGTGCGCACCGTAGTCAGCAATTTTCTTGGAACATGGACATAAACTAGCTACCGGCACAACTACCTTCATGGTAAATTCGTAGTCGCCATTTTTTATTTCTCCGATGAAAGTTACATCATAATCCAGGAGACTTTTAACTCCAGAAATTGGAGCAGATTTGTTGATGAAATAGGGAAACGTCATCTCTATATGGCCGGAGCTTGTCCCTAGTTTTTTTACCATGGTACGCAGAATGTTCTCGAATGATTCAACAGAAATTTCTCGTTCTTGGCTATTGAGTATTTCCACGAAACGTGACATGTGGGTACCCTTGAAGCTATGTGTCAGATTCACATACATGTTGAATACTGCAACCGTGTGTTGTACGCCACCGTTCTTGTCAGCCACTTTTATCGGGTGACGGATGGCTTTAATACCTACCCTATCGATTGCAATATGCCTAGTGTCCGGTGTACTTTGCACATCGTCGATGGGGGAATGGGCTTGTTTAACTTGCTTATTCATGTTGCCTATCTCCTAAAGGCGTAGAGCCAACTAAGGGTGATCATAACTCTGAAAAATGGTTGAGTAAACTACTCGGATAGTTTTGTCCTGATAGCTTTGACGATTCCATCCTTATCCCGTCCGCAATCCACTAACATCTGCGTAGGGTCACCCTGATCTATGAAAACATCCGGCAAGCCTAGTTGTAACACTGGGGTGGTGATGATACCCCTGTTTTCGAGGGATTCCAGCACGGCGCTACCTGCTCCCCCCATGATGGTGTTTTCTTCAACTGTTACTAGCAGGCTGTAGTTTGCTGCCAAGAATACGACAAGGTTGTCATCTAATGGTTTTACAAATCGCATATTAGCAACGGTAGCGTTCAGCTCTTCCGCTGCTTCTAGGCAAGGTTTGAGCATACTTCCAAATGCCAGTAGGGCGATTTTTTCTCCTTCGCGGCAGATCTCGCCAAGTCCTATTTGTAATGCCTTCATTTCCTTTATTGGTACCACTCCAGTTCCTACGCCGCGTGGATAGCGCACCGCCGCTGGTGTGTTCATTTGGAATGCAGTGTAGAGCATCTGACGACATTCATTTTCATCCGCAGGAGTCATCACTGTAAGATTGGGTATGCAGCGTAAATAGGTCAAATCAAAACTGCCGGCATGGGTAGGGCCATCTGCCCCGACTAGCCCTGCCCTGTCAATGGCAAATACCACTGGCAGGTTTTGGATGGCTACGTCATGAATCAACTGGTCATATGCTCGTTGCAAAAAAGTTGAATAGATCGCTACTACAGGTTTCATACCATCGCAGGCCAAGCCTGCAGCAAAAGTGATCGCATGCTGCTCGGCAATACCGACATCAAAGTAACGATCGGGATATTCTTGGGAAAACCTTACTAACCCTGAACCCTCGCGCATGGCTGGGGTGATCCCGACCAGGCGGCGATCCAGAGCTGCCATATCACATAGCCAGTCGCCAAAAATCTGCGTATAGGAAGGTTTGCCTGGAGCTTTAGGAACGATTCCTGCGTCTGGATTAAACTTGGTTACACCATGATAAAGAATAGGGTCGTCTTCTGCTGCCTTATAACCCTCGCCTTTTCGTGTCACTATATGCAAGAACTGAGGCCCGCTGAGATGCTTGAGATTTTTGAGTGTGGTCACTAGCTTGTTAAGATCATGACCATCAATAGGGCCGATATAGTTGAAACCAAATTCTTCGAACAAAGTGCTCGGTGAAAGCATACCTTTCACATGTTCCTGGGTACGATTGGCCAGTTCCAATATAGACGGGACTAAGCCGAGCACTTTCTCCCCAGCACGTCGTGCAGTGGCGTAGGCCTTTCCAGTTAAGAGGCTGGTGAGATAATTGTTAAGTGCCCCCACTGGAGGTGAAATCGACATATCGTTGTCGTTCAATATCACTAGTAAATTGGTGTCCATGGCGCCGGCATTGTTCAACGCCTCGAATGCCATACCCGCACTCATGGCTCCGTCGCCGATTATGGCCACTACGTGTCGGCCTGCCTTCTCTAGTTGTGACGCCACTGCCATGCCTAACGCAGCGCTGATAGAGGTGCTGGAATGTGCTGTACCAAAGGTGTCATATTCGCTGTCTTCACGGCGAGGAAATCCAGCCATACCACCGTGCATGCGTAATTTATTCATACCTTCGCGTCGACCGGTCAGGATTTTATGGGCGTATGTTTGGTGACCAACATCCCATACCAGACGATCATGCGGCGTGTTAAACACGTAGTGCAACGCAATAGTGAGCTCAACCGTACCGAGATTGGAGGATAAGTGGCCGCCAGTTTTAGACACTGATTCAACCAGAAACTTACGCAACTCCTCAGCGAGCTGAGGTAGTGCCTTGCGTTCCAACTCACGTAGCTGATAGGGGTAATTGATGGTATCAAGCAGAGGATACATTTAAATCCTAAAAAATTAAGATATCTTCATTCACTATAGGGAAGAAGAAGCCAGCCTTAACACTCCCGCTGAATTATAAAGTCAGTTACTTGTCGTAATCGTGCCGCTGCTGCACCAAAAATCTCAAGAGTTTGATATGCATCATGCCGCAACTTCTCGGCCAGTTTACGAGCTTGCTTAACCCCCAGAATACTTACATAAGTTGGTTTGTTATTTTTTGCATCCTTGCCAGCAGTTTTACCCAATGTTTCCGAAGTAGCCTCGGTATCAAGTACGTCGTCCACGACTTGGAATGCGAGGCCGATATATTTTGCAAAATGATCAAGATTTTTTAGCTGTGAATCATTTAAACTGTTGCCGCAACAAGCACCTATCATAACAGCGCTGCGGATTAGTGCCCCAGTCTTTTGTATATGCATAAACTCGAGTTCTGGCAGACTTAATGTCTTACCAATGTTAGCAAGATCGATCGCTTGTCCACCAGCCATGCCGCGAGAGCCTGCAGCTTGCGCCAAACGCTTGATCATTTCCAGTTGCACTTGTGGAGTAACGGCTAAGCGATATTCAGCTAGCAATTGAAAGGCCAAGCTCTGTAGACTATCGCCCACTAGCAAAGCGATAGCCTCATTATATTCTACATGGCAAGTAGGCTTACCTCGTCGCAATACATCATCATCCATGCACGGCAGATCATCATGTACTAGCGAATATGCATGAATCAATTCTACCGCAACGGCAGCGATGGTTACGCGCTCTTCATCTGCCATACTGAGCTCTCCAGCAGCAAAGGCAAGTAGTGAACGTATTCTTTTTCCACCTCCTAGGACGGCGTAACGCATGGCGTCATGCAGATGGTCTGGCGAGAATTTTGCAGTGGGAAGAAGGGTTTCCAGGGAGGTTTCTATGTGTGCCTGATGGTTTTTCGACCAAACCTGAAAATCAGCGATCATCGATACCCGGTGGTGAGAAATTCTTGAGCGTATTGGCCTCAAGAAGACGCACCTGTTGTTGTGCATTCTGTAGTGTAGTTTGGCAATATTGAAGCAATTCCGCACCGCGTTTGTGTGCTAAGAGCGAAACTTCTAGGGACATTTGTCCTGCTTCCATCGAAGCCACAATACTTTCTAATTCGGTCAATCCCGCTTCAAAATTTTCTGGTTGGGTCGATTTGACGGGTTTGGGGGATTTTGTCATGATAAGTTTAATGTGTGAATGATGCGTGAGTGATTCCTCTGAAAGAGGTAAAAGTAACGCAATTAACTAGGTCAGGTCAATTAAATACGTGAAATTCTCTTTCCAAATTCCAACCTTTTGCAGTAGATTATAGATTTCTCATGGATGGACAGCCCCCTCTGCGATTGACCGATTTAATCTGTGTAGCATACAAAATTTTATGTGCGGCTAATTCTTAACCTCCAAGGAGATGTAAAGCACCAATATGTCCAATTTCGTTGACATTACGCAACTGACACAGACGTCGGTACAACTGCCAGTCAGCTGGTATCTTGATTCTCATATACTTGAATTAGAAAAACATTTCTTGTTTGATCAGGGGCCAGGCTATGTCGGTCATGAAATTATGTTACCGAATGCGGGTGACTATTATGTACTGGAATGGATGGACAACGCCAAAGTACTAATTAACAACAAAAATGGCATTCAGTTGCTTTCCAATGTCTGCCGTCATCGACAGTCTCTCCTGCTCAAAGGTAATGGCAATACTAGAAATATTGTTTGCCCCGTACATCGTTGGACTTACAATATAGATGGCAAGCTATTAGGCGCACCACACTTTCCCGATAATCTTTGTCTTGATCTTGGGAAGACTTCACTGCAAAATTGGAACGGTCTGTTATTTGCGGGTAAGCGCAATGTTTCGTGTGACATGGCCAATCTAGGTGTGCTGGCCGATTTTGATTTTTCCGGTTATGTGCTTGAACGAGTACAGATAAAGGAATACTCCTGTAACTGGAAAACTTTTATTGAGGTATTCCTGGAAGATTACCATGTTGAGTCATTCCATCCTGGCCTGAGCAATTTTGTTAATACCGGCGAACTAAAATGGGAATTCGATGATTGGTATAACGTGCAGACTGTTGGCGTGAGCCATGCTCTTACTCGCCCCGGCACGCCGATTTACGCCAAATGGCAGGAGCAAGTGTTACGCCAGTCCTCAGACAAGACACCGCTTCACGGGGCCATCTGGATGCTCTATTATCCCAACATCATGCTAGAATGTTATCCCCATGTACTCGTCATTAGTACTATATTGCCGACAGGAACAGAGAGTTGTACCAACGTGGTCGAATTCTACTATCCCGAAGATATTGCTTTGTTTGAGCGCAAATTTGTCAAAGCCGAACAAGCAGCATACAACGAAACTGCGGAAGAGGACGATACAATTTGTAAGCTAATGACTGCTGGGCGTCGCGCACTGAATACTAGAGGTGTCAATGAAACTGGCCCTTATCAGCATCCAATGGAAGATGGCATGATGCATTTCCATGAATTTATACGGCGGGAAATTGAACCACATATTTTTAAGTTTTAAATATCGAATGTTAAGTTTGAGCGCGACGAGTAGTGCTCTTGTACTTTCATTTTTCGTTTCATATATCCCTTCATATCCCTGAATTATTAATGCGTTCTCTTTGGATGCTTGTCTCTAGCTTCCTTTTTGGTTGCATGGCAGTATTGGTGAAACTTAGTGCGGTTCATTTCTCCAGCATTGAACTGGTGTTCTACCGCTCAATGATTGGTTTTCTGATTATCTGCTCGATAGTTAGTGTCCGACGCCTTTCTCTCTCCACGTTATACTGGAAGAATCATTGCTGGCGAGGATTCTTAGGACTTGGTTCGATATTGATGTTTTTCTACTGTATTACACAGTTGCCACTAGCTACGGCTGTAACTTTTAACTACACTTCGCCTCTTTTTTTCACGTTACTTACCACCATGATCCTGAAAGAGCATTTCCATTGGCTGCTTGCAGTGGCGGTGGTGCTCGGATTTGCCGGTGTGGTTTTACTGCTGTACCCGTCTTTACAAAAAGACCAGTGGAGTGGCGGATTAATCGGCTTGGCTTCGGGTTTTTTGGCTGCCCTCGCCTATCTAAATATCAAGCAACTTGGAAATCTGGGAGAGCCTGACTGGCGAGTGGTATTTTATTTCACACTAATCAGCACTGTCATCACCAGTATTTGGATGTTGTTCGATACATTCCACCCAGTTACACCGGTTAATTTCCTATTGCTGCTGGGTATTGGTACCACCGCGACACTAGCACAACTAGCTTTGACACGAGCGTATCGTACTGGAAAAATGCTGGTAGTGAGTACTCTAGCTTACAGTACAGTAGTATTTTCGAGTTTTTGGGGTATCCTAATTTGGGGTGAAGTACTATCGTTGTCTTCATGGCTTGGCATAGGATTAATCGTTGCTGGCGGACTACTAAGCCTTAGAACATCTACGAGACCAGTTTCCAAATAACAATAAACAGAAATTGTACTACTATAGATTATTGCCTATGTTGAACTAGTATATTTATACTGGTATCTTCTTTCGATAAATCCATGATTACAATTCAGAAAATCGGAAACGTGACTAACGTTGCCATCTTCGGCGAGTATACCTTGGCCGACTAACAAAGAATTTGAAGAACAAGTGTTTTTCAAGTATCACTTTGATGGTAAGGGAAGTCTCCTATTAAATTGGTGTGAAATGTTGAGTTATACAATTGATGTAGCATGGGAGGAAATCAGATTTATCCGTGAACACGCTAGTGAATTTAATCGGGTTGTAGTAGTTACCAATAACCAATGACAATTTGGAGCGCCTGGGCGTCTAATCTTTTCATTGACGCAGATATCAGAGTATTCTGCGATTCAGAGGAAGCTAATGCATGGGTGGCGACCTGAAACAGAGCATCCAAACCCACACACTCGAATGTAGCAAATGAACTTAGTGGTTTTGCGTCTAGAGTGTCTCAGTTTTTTTAAGAATATTTGAATGAGGGTTTGGTCTTGGTTAAATAAAATCAATCCTGCTGAGTATTATGTTTTCTAGGGAAGATAAGACCAAGGCTAGCCTAATTCTAAAAGATGATGAGGAGGGTAGCTAAAAAGCTGGTTACTACGCTTTGAGGACATTAAAATTGCGTGTCAATATGCTATAATTACTAATTAGATTAACCTGGATGATTATCGCAGTTGCACGAAGTGTTTAGGCTTGATGGTTCAGAAGTGCATGAGATCGTGATCTTGAGAAACATGGTGATTTATAGCGCCTAGTGATGTTTCTGCGAAAAGGGAAAAATCTCACGTGAATCATATTCTATCAGTGCCTTGGCTCTTAGGTAGGGTTACAGTGCAAAAGATTTTCATTACAACACTTGTTACATTGCATTCGTTTCGAGTCAGTGATATTGAATATACTGTTGTAAAAAAACAACATACTTGTTTTAAATTCCCCGAAATTTCTTTCTATCAGGGTAAAACTCATACAAAATAGGTGCATTGAGTTTCTTACTAGTCATTGTGGTGTGTTTACAACTAGTATTTAAAAGCATCCTACATATTAATCGTTAGAAATTATTGGCGTTGTGCGTTAGATGAAAAAAAGTGTCAAGTAGTAAATAATTTAGCAACTAAAACATTAAATATTAGTGCACTAAGACTAGAAACAGAATTCTTTACTTTATCCTACAAGAAAAATGACAAACACCATTAATTTGGAGATGAAGTCCTTGAGTTCAACAATTGCAAATTTAAATGTTTCGATGACACAAGCGTTGGATTCCCAGACATCAAACGAGCTGACAATAGCAGTAAACCCAACACCAACTGACAACTCACAGGTCCAGCGGCTAGCGGACTTTGATACTCTGATCGCGGCTCTGGAATATGCTGCCAGTGGGACGACGGGGTACAATTTTTACGATGCAAAAGGAAGTTTACGTTCAACCCTTCCTTACCGGGTATTAAGACAAAATGCTCGTGCTTCAGCACGGCGTCTATTGGGTCTTGGCCTATCCAGCGGTGATCGTATAGCGATCGTTGCTGATACAACCACAGAGTTTGTTGAACTGTTCTTTGCGTGTCGTTACGCCAGATTAATTCCTTTAGCGATGCCAGTTCCAGTTAACCTTGGCAGTCACGCGGTGTATGTTCGACAACTTCATGGCATTCTTGAGAGCAGTCAAGCAAGTGCCGCTCTGGCCAATGTAGACTACATTAACTTCCTTGAAGAGGCTGCGGAGGGCTTGCAGAGATTGAGATGGGTTGGTACGCTGGAGCAATTAGAGAAACTTCCCGTCCTAGATAAAGCACTACAGGCAAACCAGCCTGATGAAACCGCCTATTTACAATACACCTCGGGTAGCACTCGTACTCCCCGCGGCGTCATCATTACAGAGCGTGCACTAATGAATAATCTTCAGGGCATTGTTCGTAATGGTTTGGAAATGCGTTCTAGCGATCGCATTGCGTCTTGGTTACCTTTTTATCATGATATGGGTTTGGTAGGTATGCTAATGGCGCCAATGGTTGCACAAGTTTCTGTTGACTATATGGCCACCCAAAATTTTGCAATACGACCATTGCAGTGGCTACGGTTGATAAGCCGCAATCGCTGTACTATAGCTTTCAGTCAACCATTTGGTTTTAAGCTCTGTACCCTACGGGTTCGTGACTCTGATTTAGAGGATCTTGATCTCAGTTGTTGGCGCGCAGCGGGTGTAGGCGCCGAGATGATACGGCCTGATACCTTAAGAAATTTCGCAGAAAAATTTGCGCCAGCAGGTTTTGATATGAATGCTTTTCTACCTTGTTATGGTTTGGCAGAATCAACCTTGGCTGTAACTTTTTCCCACACTGGTCATGGTTTTCAAAGCCTTCGGGTTGATGCTGGGACATTGGTAGACAAGAATATTGCGGTACGGTTGCAAGCAGATGGTAGGAAATATAACGAGTTTGTAAACTGCGGTCGCCCCTTGCCTGGTCATATGGTCAAGGTTGTCGATGATGCTGGACAAGAACTTTTAGATTTGAGAGTAGGTAGTATAATGGTGCATGGCCCCAGTATCATGACTGGTTATTTTAATTGCCCAGAAGATACCAAAAATACGCTACAACCAGGTAACTGGCTAGATACCGGTGATCTTGGGTTTCTTCTTGAAGGCAATCTGTATATTACAGGGCGTCGTACGGACGTCATTATTGTTAATGGTCGCAACATCCGTGCTCAGGATGTGGAGGAACTTGCGGAACAACAACCAGAGGTAAGAGCACGAGAGGCATCTGCCTTCAGCATAACTGATGCTAATGACATCATAACAATTGTGTTAGTCATAGAATGTCGCTTGACTTCAGTAATAGATCAACAATCTCTTACTAGCCGCCTGCAGAGATTGGTGTATATGGCATTTGGTGTAAACTGCTTAGTTGAACTAGTTTCACCACATACCTTACCGCGTACTTCATCTGGCAAATTATCTCGCTTTGAAGCGCGCAAAGGTTTTATACAACGAACGGACCTGGCAGACCAACTATCAGTCGAGTCTAGAGACAGATAGTTTCATATGTCAGGATCATCGGTAGCGGTGACTGGTGCTACTGGCTTCATCGGTCATGTGCTCGTGCAGTCCCTTATCAAAGATGGGTGGAAAGTTCGGGCATTGACACGAACTCAACGTGTTAGCGATGAATTTATACAATGGATCCCAGGAGATCTGGATGATCAGGTTGCCCTGCAGAGTCTCGTAAAAGATGTATCTGCAGTCGTGCATTGTGCTGGTCTAGTGCGGGGCAGCTCTTTAAAGGAGTTCACTCATACCAACGTAGAGGGTACTTTCAACCTTGTGCGAACCACAGTACAGCAGAATCCACCCCCGCGATTCCTTCTTATTTCCTCGTTGGCTGCTAGAGAGCCAAATCTTTCCTGGTATGCAAACAGTAAGTACATGGCTGAACAGCTCGTGGCTGATAGTTCAGGTTTCATGCCATGGACAGTTTTTCGCCCGACTGCAGTTTATGGTCCTGGTGATAAAGAGCTCAGTTCGCTATTCAGAGCAACCCGGTATGGCATATTACCCATGATTGGAAGTCAAGCTTCACGTTATAGTCTTCTACATGTTAGTGATTTGGTATCGGCTATTCTGTGTTGGCTTTCCACAAATTCGCATGCACAGGGTGTCTATGAGCTTGATGACGGGATGCCGGGAGGATATGATTGTAAATCCTTGACCTCTATTGCACAAGAGGTCTGGGGGAGACCAGTACGCTGCTTTTTTTTGCCAACATCACTTGTTTTACTAGTTGCAAATATTAATCTATGGTTGGCTCGAGTGTTGCAATATGCGCCAATGTTAACGCCTGGAAAGGTACGCGAGATAAGACATCCGGACTGGGTATGTGACATTTCACCTTTAACTCAGGCGCTGCCATGTTGGCATCCTTGCGTCCGATTACGTGATGCCTTGCCCCAAGCTACCTAATCTTCGTACACGTCAATTATTACTACTTATCAGAGTTAGACTATGGCACATGACTACAACAATATCCTGCAGAATCTTTGCCATCATCTTGAACACTTTGCTAGCTCCGGTGTAGAGATCGTACCAGAGTCAGAACTCATTGATCAGCTAGCGATTGATTCCGTCAAGTTATTAAATTTAATTATGGAAATCGAAGATGAGTTTGATATTTCTGTACCAATAAATATCCTTGCAGATGTTCGTACTGTTCGTGATCTGGCGGACTTAATCCACAAAATTAAATCAGCATCATAATGAGTTTGTTAGATAAACTAGATACCGTCGCCGCTGCTAGAAAGGCGGTGTTGCCAGAAGGGATTGATGTATTCGGTATGCCTATAGAAGAGGTTTATTCATCAACTGAGGCAAGCGTTGGTGGTCGCCGCATTCTGTTCTTCGGTACGAACAACTATCTAGGGCTTACCTTCGCTCCGGAGTGTCTGCAAGCAGCACATAAGGCGATAGATAGTGAAGGCACTGGCACAACTGGATCACGTATGGCAAATGGTAACTATATCGGACATCGTGCCCTTGAGCAAGAATTCGCAGACTTCTATCATTGCCGATCAAGTATAGTTTTTACAACTGGGTACCAGGCAAATCTTGCGATGATTTCTGGCTTGGCTGGTGCAAACGATGTGATTCTCATTGATGGGGATTCTCATGCCAGTATCTATGATGGATGTCGTTTGAGCGGTGCCGAGATAATTAGATTCCGGCACAATGATATGGCGGATATGGAAAAGCGTCTTCGGCGGTTAGGGGAGAGGACGAGATCCACTTTGATTATCGTTGAAGGAATCTACAGCATGTTAGGCGATCAGGCGCCTCTTGTAGATATTGTCAAAATAAAGAATTCTTACGGCAGCATTCTTCTTCTTGACGAGGCACATTCACTTGGGGTATTGGGTAAGACTGGTCAGGGTCTTGTAGAAGAGACAGAACTTATCGATGGAGTTGACTTTATCACTGGTACTTTTAGTAAAAGTCTTGGCAGTATAGGCGGTTACTGCGTTAGCAATCATTTGCAGCTTGATCAACTGCGATATGTCAGTCGCCCTTATATATTTACAGCGTCACCTTCCCCAGCCACTATCGCATCAACAAGAGCTGCGCTCAAGTTACTGCGAGACGGTACTAAGTTACGTAGTCAACTCTGGAGGAACGCCCGGAAACTTTATTCATGTCTAGATGAGCTGGGTTATCAACTTGGCCCAGAACCTGGGCCAGTTATTGCGACCATACTTGATAGTCCTCAGCAGGCGTTGATGCTGTGGAAAGGCCTGTTTGATTATGGCATCTATGTCAATTTGATATTACCACCAGCTGCACCAGAAGGTAAGTCACTAGTACGGTGTAGCGTTAGTGCGGCTCATACCAAGGAACAGGTGGATTATGTTGGAAACACATTTGCTGAGTTGCGCAAAAAACATTTTCAGATAAAGTCCTGACTAGTCCCAAGGTATTATTTCCGTTCCGCGACTTGAAAAGGCGCGTTCCTCTTCTAATAATATAATAGGTAGTCTCGTATCGTGCTGTATCTTGATTGAGATTTAACAGAAATCATCTAAATAATCTGAAAACCATGTTATGTGTACGCTAATAACTTACTTCATGGTTTTCTATCTGCGTAGCATACTCTTGCTGGTTACGCTATTAGCAGCGGGTATATTTGCGGAATACTCAGAGTTTGGCGCAGAATTTTACCATTATCGTAGTATCTCACCAACCTGTTGTGATCAATACCGTAAGACTGTGTATTACCCTCTCCAAGAGCATACCCTACAATATACGTTGTATTAATCGGACGGAAAAGTGTGGATATGGGGTATTCTGACAACATGAAATATTTTCGTCTACATGGGATACGTATTGATGATAGGTTTTTTAAAATCATGCTGGTTATAGCACATCGAGGATATCACGCTAAATTTACAAAAATACTTTAGCTGTCCTCGAAGCAGCAGTGGCGCCAGGGGTTGATGGTATTGAAACTGATGTGCGCATTAACCGTGACGGTACCATGGTACTAATACATGATCGTGTTGTATCAGGGAAAGCCGTAGTTGATCTTGCCCACAGCGAACTTGAACAAGAGATTGGGTATAAGGTGCCGACTCTAGATGAAATTCTTGAGCGCTTTCCTAGAATCATATGGAACGTATAGATTAAGACCACGGAAACTTTAGAATTGGCAATTGAGGTACTGGAGAAGAATCAAACTAACTGCCGCATTCTTGTAACTTCATTGCGTCACGATGTGGTAGTAGTTTACGCATAAATACTCAAGGTAGATTGTGGCTTGTTGATAGCACATCCTCCTCAGAACCTTAATTCCATGCTGTTCGACTGTAGTGGTAATGCTAGAATCAATCATATCGTATGGGATTACGACATTCTAGATGATATTCTGTTGAAGCAAGCTGCAACGGCTGGCTATTACAATTTTGTTTATGGTTTGGTAACAAAGACAGAGTATGACTATTGCAAGGAAATAGACATAGATGGTGTGATTATCGATGATCTTTATTTTGTCAGAGAATAAATAATTTAGCTTTTAGGAATTAGTTTTGTAGATATGTGAGAGGATGAATTTAGAAAACTTACAAGAGGAAAAATGACCGCTATTACTGCGATACTGGTCGATGAAGCCGACAGTTCATAAGCCACGTATGTAAAGGTGCGCCAAAGAATGGGCTACATGTATCGGGGTAGACTTTGTTGATCTAGTAATGGCAACAAGTGACCGAAAACCAAGTGTATTGTGTAATTTACAGGCACTGTACAACTACAAATGCTTGGCAGGTAGTGGATATTTGTCTATGTTGCCGGTGGATCAGGGCGTTGAGCATTCAGCCGGAGCATTGTTTACATCTAACCCAATGTTTTTTGACCCCGCGAATCACAAGACTTGTTATTGAAGAAGGTTGCAATACAGTGGCATCTACTCTAGGGGCTAGGAATAGTGGTACGGCGCTATTTCCTCACAAGATTTCTTTCATTCTTAAAATCACCATAACGAGTTGCTAATTTTCCCAAATAAGTACGACCATACCTTGTTTACCAACGTGGATCAGGCTATTGAGATGGGCACCTGTGCGGTCGGGACGACAGTATTTTTCGGCTCAGAGGAATCGCGCCGGCAATCAAGGAAGTTTCTGAAGCATTTTCATATGCACATGAACTTGGAATGGGGACGGTTCTGTGGGCTTATATCTGGAACTCAGCATTCAAAACTCCTGACAAGGATCACCATATCAGTGCTGATTTGACCGGTGGCTACCACCTTACTGTGACTATTGGAGGCCGATATCGTTAAACAGAAAATGGCTGAAAACAATGGTGGTTATAATGCAATCAAATTTGGTGAAAACTAAATTCTAAATCTACAGCGAACTTACCACTGATAATCTGATTGACCTGGTGTGCTACTAGGTAGCGAACTGCTACTTGGGTCGAATCGGTATGATCGATTTGATGGGGCGAATCGGGAAAGGACGATTTGCGCTAAGAAGTTCGCACAGCAGTGAATCAATACGCGTGCAGGTAGGATGGGGTTGATTTCCGAGCGCAAGGCTTCTCAGAATCCGTTCACTGAAGGGGTAAAATTGTTGAATTCGACTCAGGACGTATCTTTGTCGAATGACTTTTACGGTTTCCTTAAATTACCCCGAAAAATAGTTGTTTATCTATGTTTTATCCATTCATCTTCACGGATAGTTGGTAAATAAGCTAACTTAGAACCTCGAATTGACAGAAGTTCTCTTTATTTCACTATCTTGACGACCTAGTTGGATATTGATTCGCCTCTAGAATAGAGGTGGTTAAGTAAGCGCATGATATTTTTTTGCATACTTTGCTAAAAGCTAAAATTTAGCCAGTTCAGAGTAGCTGAGATTCTCGGCAGTGATAGCTTTAACCGATAAACACACTTTTAAAACTTTCACTTAGCTTCAGTAAATCCCTAGAATCTGTTAATCGAATTGACGATCCATACTTGATGAAGGATGAACTCGTCGAACGAGGTGCCACTTCTAGTAGCAAGAATTCTTTGTTGTCATGGCAATTCAATCTTGTTTTCAAAGAATAAAAAAGCAGCTCTAGGCTTCCTTTTGAAAGGTATAAAACGTACTCTTAAGATGCTACCTGTTCTCCTGCTTTGCTACCGTATTTTTTCCTAAATTTCTCAACTCGTCCGGCAGTGTCAACAATTTTCTGTTTTCCTGTATAAAATGGATGACAAACGGAACACACCTCAATGTGCAGAGGTTTACCCATGGTAGAACGGGTCTGGAACGTATTACCACAACTGCACGTCACGGTGATTTCCTGGTAGCTTGGATGAATTTCAGCTTTCATTGTTCGTATCCTTATTTGTGCCACTACTCTGTGGGCTGAGAAACGGGAAGGCGCGTATTATCCTTTAATATGGAATGGGTTGCAACTATAGGTGCAGCTGTTTTATCTCCACTAGCATGGATACTTACAAACTAGTTAGGTTTTGTTGGGATCCATACTTAATATAATATCAAAGAGAAAAGCACACTGCATCAAATCGAGAGGACTAACACCATTTTTTAATTATGATTTTATTTTGCAGTTATTTTACACCCTTCGCATCGAATCGAAGAAATCGCTATTGTTTTTTGTAGCTTTTATTTTGTCGAGCAGAAATTCCATTGCTTCCCCGTCGTCCATTGGGAAGAGTAGTTTGCGTAGTACCCAAATCTTTTGTAGTACATCTGGTTTGATAAGTAATTCTTCTTTGCGTGTGCCCGAGCGGTTGACATTGATGGCAGGGTAGGTGCGTTTTTCTGCCATGCGTCGGTCAAGGTGGATTTCCATGTTACCGGTACCTTTAAATTCCTCGTATATTACATCATCCATGCGTGAACCAGTATCAACTAGTGCAGTTGCAATGATGGTTAGGGAGCCGCCTTCCTCTATATTTCGTGCAGCGCCAAAGAATCGTTTGGGACGTTGTAGAGCATTAGCATCAACCCCACCAGTAAGCACCTTGCCAGAGGCGGGAATTACAGTATTGTACGCGCGTGCTAAGCGCGTAATTGAGTCCAATAGTATCACTACATCCTGCTTGTGCTCTACTAGGCGCTTAGCTTTCTCAATAACCATCTCAGCTACTTGTACATGGCGTACTGCCGGTTCATCAAATGTGGACGAAATAACTTCTCCTCTAACCGAGCGGATCATCTCAGTTACTTCTTCGGGGCGTTCATCAATTAGTAGCACCATAAGAGCAACATTAGGATGATTAGAAGCAATCGCATGCGCGATGTGTTGTAGCATCACGGTTTTTCCGGACTTGGGACTTGATACGAGCAGGCCCCGCTGTCCCATTCCAATGGGCGCAATAAGGTCAATGATGCGGCTAGTAACATTCTCCTCGGCCTTGATGTCACGTTCAAGGAGAAGTCGTCGTGTAGGAAATAGCGGGGTAAGATTTTCAAACATGATCTTGTGCTTGGAGTTTTCCGGTGGCTCATTGTTGACCTTTTCCACCTTTACTAGCGCAAAATAGCGTTCGCCATTCTTTGGGGTTCGGATTTCGCCATCTATCGTATCTCCGGTGTGTAGGTTGAAGCGTCTGATTTGGCTGGGGGAAACGTAAATGTCATCGGGTCCAGCCAAATAGGATGCGTCAGGTGATCGGAGAAAACCGAAACCATCCTGTAACACCTCTAGAGTACCCTCGCCAGAAATACTTTCTCCTTTGCGTGCTTGGTTCTTCAGCAGAGCAAAAATCAAATCCTGTTTTCGCAGCCGGTTAGCGCCATCGATTTGATTGCTGATAGCCATTTCTACAAGTTCGGTGACATGATGATTTTTAAGGTCGGATAAATGCATTAGCTGAACTCGAAGATAAAGAAAGCGTAGTGTGTGACGTTAGTGGGGCATGCAATGTGTTAGGGAGTATTAGAATGGTGATGGGGTTATAGGTGTAGGTAGTGCAAGAATTAAGAGCAACTTAGCTGGTTGAATCCAGCTTCAGAGAAATACTTAGTAAATACTTAGTCCTTCTAAGGCTAGCGAATTTAGATATGGGTGTCAATAAATGTGGTCAATTGGGCTTTGGATAGCGCACCGACTTTGGTTGCTTCAATGTTACCGTTCTTGAATAGCATTAGTGTTGGGATACCCCGAATACCGAATTTATCTGGTGTGGTCTTGTTCTCATCAATATTAAGCTTAGTCACTTTGAGTCGTCCCTCATATTCTCCGGCCACTTCGTTCAGAATGGGTGCAATCATCTTGCATGGGCCACACCATTCTGCCCAGTAATCCACCAGCACAGGTACGGATGACTGTAATACTTCTGCCTCAAATGTCTCGTCGGAGACGTTATGAATTTTCTGACTCATGGGGATCTTTTCAGGTATTAAATTTAACTACTAGCATTGTGCGGGACGCTGGTACGTCATTATGGTATATAAGAATCTGTTAAATTTTCTTTTTCAGAAGGATAGTTAAGGACAGCTAAAACTAAATAGCTTATATAATATCGAAAAAATGTAAGAAAGGGAAGTGCTACGTTATTGCAAATGCTGGGATTCTAATTTGGCTCATCATTATTTCGCCTATCAATTGAGTAGACTTGAATAAATTTTGCATTTCACCTTCCGAAAGTTTAATTTGTTGGCTACAGTGATAACGCATAACATGCTGGAAAACATGAGCATGCGCTCTACCTGACTCATTTTACTAACAGTAATAATATTTATATACCTAAAATATAAATCTTTGACTTGTGATTCTAAGGATGATAAGTACATTTTAGTTGTGGCGGATATAATACGATCTGAACTCTTTATGAAGTGGATTAAAACATGTTTAGGCCCATTTACGTAAATTCTGGAATATGTTGGTATGAGCAGGAGGAATTAACGGAATAACTAGTTACAACTTCTGATCCTGATTTGTTAGAGATTACACCTTTTTTATAATTGGTGTTCTATCTGATGGAACGACTGAATAAATCAGAAACTTTTATTATTAGAAGCAGAGAATATAGAATCATAAAGTTTATTCTGCAATGAGTACAATGGCTAATTTATATATTAAGGCAGGTTTTAAAGAGGGTAAATCTTACTTGATAGATAGCTATGTTAGTGTACCTTTTCGTATTACTAATGTTGGGCAAATTAAAGATGATGATAGTTTATACATGATGCTTGGAAGTTCTTCTCCTGGTTTATTAGATACTGATAACCACGAGATAATCATCGATGTGGAGGAAAACAGCCGATTTCTGTTACAGACGCAATCTTACCAACGATTATTTAACATGAAGGAAGGTTCGTCACAGGTAACGAAGGTAAAACTCGCACCTAATAGCGTTTTTTGTTACGTTCCTCGTCCAGTTGTTCCACAGGAAAATTCTATATTCAGGAACCATACTATCATTCATCTAGAAAAGAATTGTGAATTAATTCTAAGTGAAATCATAACTTGCGGTAGAAAAAATTCTGAATTTATTTCCCCTAGTAGAGAAATTTTTGGAGAAATATTCAGGTTCACTTATTTTCAAAATATGACAGAAATTTATTTTAATAATCAATTAATTCTAAAAGATAAGATAATATTGGAACCTCAGGTAGTTCCTGTAAATACAATTATTCAGTTAGAAGGATACACACACCAAGCTACTTTTATATATCTAAATACAGGCAGAAGTGCTGCCCACGAGCTTATAGAAGAGATTCTAAAAATCATGGAATATGAGGAGAATATTTCTTTTGGAATTTCTGAAATGGCTGCAAATGGTTTTGTACTACGGGTATTAGGAAACGGTGGGGAGCAGTTGTTTAATTGTTTTCAACAAGTACAGAATTTTTTGTGGGACAGGAAAGAAGCACCCATTGTTAGTATTAAAGAAAAATCTTTTACTAATTTAACTTGAGTATCTAGAAGAAGGAGTGGTTAAAGCTTAATAATTAGGACAATGCGACCGTATCTTCAGGCGCCAGCAAATAGTCTTTCACCAATATGATCTGGTCATTGCTTAAAAGCATGGGTGCATGGCCTATATTAGGAAAATCTATTATCTGTGCCATAGACCTACGTACTTGCATTTCTGCCACAGTATCTGGGTGTAGTACGTTGGATTCTACGCCATGTAATACTAACGTTGGGATGTTTAATGCATCCCATTGTGTCCACATATTGATATCATGGGACACATGTTTTTTTAGACTTACAGCTATTCCAGGATCATAGTTGAAGCCGTATGTTCCATTGTCAAATTTACGCGCGCTATATACCGCGAGATGGTGCCATTGGGCATCGGTTAGATGACCGTACGAGGACGATGTTTCTTTTATATGAGCTTTAAACTCGTTGAAACTGTTGAATCGTGGATCTTTGCCGACGTTGTCAAACAACTCTGCTAAAGCCATGGCTGGAATTAACGGGCCAATGTCGCTCATAACAAGTCTGCGTATAAGATCTGGTAATTCTGGCTGAAGTGCCATCATCATGCCGATAAGTCCGCCCATTGATATGCCTACCCAGTCCAGTTGAACGGTGCTGTTTCCCAATGCGCCTATATGCTCGAGCAATGCTACCGCATCTGACAGATAGAGCGCATAACGATCATAATCTTCTATGTTGGTCAGCCAGTCGCTTTGTCCTCGTCCTACTACATCTACACAAATCACGCGACAGTTAGTTTCCAGCGCTTGCGCAAGGAAATCGAAGTCGCGGCAATTGCGCGTCATACCATGGACACAAACGACGATGTGAGTATTATCCGGATCTCCCCATTCGGTATATGTAATATACCGTGCTTTTTTATTAGAACTATTATCTGAATTGGTAAGAACAGGAAATCGATTAAGCCGCATAGACATACATAGACATATTTTATGTTAAAAAACTTGTACGTTAGTATAATTTAATACACTGGTAGATCTATTTATGTGGCAGGACTAAACATGTCTAGGACATAGTAACTTAGATCTTCCTTTGAGAAGAATCAAGAATCTTTACAGGAAAATGAGGGTAAAGAAATGATTCCAGGTTTAATTAGTGTATCTAATCTCTGTAAGCTTCTACTTCTATTGTGAGTTTAATATTATCACCCACGCCTGGCAGTGCGTAACTCATGCCGAAATCTGAACGTTTTATATTCGCCGTGGCGTCAATTCCGCACATGGATTTTTGATTCATAGGATTTTTTCCACACTTAAACGCTTTGATGGCAAGGGTTACTGACTTCGTAACACCGAGTAATGTGAGTCTTCCTTCGACCGTAGTGGGGATGTCTCCATTGAATTTTATCACAGTGGATTTGTAGGTTGCCTTAGGGAATTCAGCCGTATTAAAGAAATCCGGGGAGCGTAGGTGGTCATCTCGTTTTTTCAGGCCAGTATTTAACGAAGCTGTCTCAATAATTACATCAACCGATCCTGTCTTCGCGGCTCGGTTGATAGTAAGTTGCCCGCTGGTTTGGTCAAATCGACCGCGCATAATGGAAAATCCTAAGTGGCTGACGGAGAAGTGAGTATAGGTATGCGATGGGTCAATGGTATAAGTGTCCGTTGCAGCAGATACACTAGCACTGAAGAAGAAGAATGAAGCAAGCAATGTAGTCGTTATATGAAACATGGCATTTCCTTTTTTAAGTGGATAGAGAATAATTAGTTAATATAAGCGGAAAATAGTTATTTAATCATTGTAGTTATACGGGTCATATAGAAATCCATCAGATTTTGCTCCATGCAAGTAAAATAGAAGCGGAGCCAATGATTAATGTGAGTATTGACAACACAATGATCTGCTGGCGTAGTGACCAATTTCTTGGCAACGGAACGTGTGCAACTAACGGAATAGCGGCTAACACAGGGAGGCAATACCAGGGCATCTGAGCGAGCACCATCGTAGCTGGTGCAATTAATCCACACAGTAGCGATAGTGGCAAAGTGAACGTTCTTCCACAAAAGAAAGGCCTTCCACTCACTAACTGAGTTAGAAGGTAAGCACTACAGGCTATACCGATGGAAAGCCCAAGTTGTCCCAACAGCGCTGATGCACTGAATAATGCGGATATACCGGTACCCATGCCTAATCCCATTCCTGCTGAGCCAGCGCGTGCTGGCTTGGTAGCGAGGCGATCCATGAGAATTGCCACCCACGTTACGTAGGTAACTATACCAATTCCATATATTGATGCCTCCTGTATTTCTTTTTGCTGTAATACTGGCCACAACACCCATAACACCACATTACAGCAAGCGATTACAATCAGGTAAAGCATAAACCGCCAGTTATTTTGTGTTGAATCAAGCAATACTCCGATGGCGGCAGCAATCAGCCCAGACAGAATAATTTTTTTGATGGCAGAGAGCGGTTCAAAATTGAAATCTGCAACAAGATAAACAGTTGTACAGAATCCAGCAATCACAACGAGCCCTGATAATCGCAGACGATTGAATAATTCAGAAGCAATCAGTGCGGCGATGAAAGGAGCAATAATACTTTGTATCATGGGGTGACTGATCCACTCATTCAAAGTTAGTCTCCGGATTAAAATAAAATTTGTGGAGATTTTGCAGTATTTTATTGTGGTTGTTTGCATTCTTTAAAGGTATGGAAATGATTCTGAGGGGGAGAGCACACTTTGATTCCATCAGGAAGCTGGCTGCAACAATTGTTGGCAACCTACAAACCCGGATAGTAATTTTCATGCTGTTTTGTCATGCTATTATATTTATAACCGGAGTTTGTATCTTACTATCCTGAGGATGGTCAGCATCAAATGTTTTGTTCTAGTTATGGTACTTCGTTTAAGAAGTGATTTGCCTCAGCCATCCCAGAGTATTCTACATAAAAAAGCCCCGACATTGACGTGTAGGGGCTTTTTTATTATAAGAGTGTAAGGTGCCTGGCGGTGACCTACTTTCACATGCGTAGTGCACACTATCATCGGCGCAACTTCGTTTCACGGTCCTGTTCGGGATGGGAAGGGGTGGGTCCAAAGCGCTATGGCCGCCAAGCGTAACTATAATCAGAAAGTGATAGACGAAAATGATTATTAGATTCCTGATTTCTTAACCAACAAGCCTAAATCTGGAAGAAGTAAATTGGAAATTGGGTAAATTGTATTAGAACACAAACAAACTATTTGACGTTTTGGGTGAAATTAAGAGCTGATTAATATCCTGTTAATCTTCACACGCCACGTTTTCTCAAGGTTATAGGATCAAGCCGCACGGTCATATTAGTATCGGTTAGCTCAACACATTGCTGCGCTTCCACATCCGACCTATCAACGTCGTAGTCTTCGACGAACCTTTAGGGGGGTTTAACCCCCGGGAAGTCTCATCTTGAGGTGAGTTTCCCGCTTAGATGCTTTCAGCGGTTATCTCTTCCGCACTTAGCTACCCGGCAATACGACTGGCGTCATAACCGGTACACCAGAGGTGCGTCCACTCCGGTCCTCTCGTACTAGGAGCAGGTCCTCTCAAACTTCCAGCGCCCACGGCAGATAGGGACCAAACTGTCTCACGACGTTTTAAACCCAGCTCACGTACCACTTTAAATGGCGAACAGCCATACCCTTGGGACCGGCTACAGCCCCAGGATGTGATGAGCCGACATCGAGGTGCCAAACACCCCCGTCGATGTGAACTCTTGGGGGGTATCAGCCTGTTATCCCCGGCGTACCTTTTATCCGTTGAGCGATGGCCCTTCCATACAGAACCACCGGATCACTATGACCTACTTTCGTATCTGCTCGACCCGTCAGTCTCGCAGTTAAGCGGGCTTATGCCATTGCACTCAATGTACGATGTCCGACCGTACTGAGCCCACCTTCGTACTCCTCCGTTACTCTTTGGGAGGAGACCGCCCCAGTCAAACTACCCACCACACACTGTCCCCGACCCGGATAACGGGCCTGGGTTAGAACTTCAACTACATCAGGGTGGTATTTCAAGGTTGACTCCACCAGAACTAGCGTCCTGGTTTCAAAGTCTCCCACCTATCCTACACAAACATAACCAAAGTTCAGTGTGAAGCTATAGTAAAGGTGCACGGGGTCTTTCCGTCTAGCCGCGGTTACGCTGCATCTTAACAGCGAATTCAATTTCACTGAGTCTCGGGTGGAGACAGCGCCGCCATCGTTACGCCATTCGTGCAGGTCGGAACTTACCCGACAAGGAATTTCGCTACCTTAGGACCGTTATAGTTACGGCCGCCGTTTACCGGGGCTTCAATCAACAGCTTCGCCAAAGTCCGAAGACCAGGGCTAACCGCATCATTTAACCTTCCGG
>SMVB01244758.1_pt1 | contig 30676 bp, 37 predicted proteins | sample 2456461 | NCBI WGS metagenome assembly SMVB01 (sample SAMN11095934, study PRJNA526329) | marine sediment metagenome | biome: Marine sediment; feature: Surficial sediment; material: Deep marine sediment; isolation source: Hadal surficial sediment | place: Pacific Ocean | collected 2014-05 | depth... | reverse complement strand
CGCTGGGAACAGTACCTGGGGTGCAATTCATGTCCGAAATTCGGGAGCTCATTGACTGGTTGAGACCGAAATGAGCGCCTCCGCTGTAGTCGTGGCGGCTGGCTCGGGCAGTCGCCTTGGAGGAGAAGCCAAGCAGTTCCGGGTGCTTGGCGACCGACCTTTGCTGGCGTGGAGTTGCGCCTTGTTCGCATCGCACGCTGACATCGAGCGTCTGGTCGTAGTGTTGCCTCGGGAGCTGGCGGAGTCTCCCCCTGCATGGCTGGAACCGTATTGCCCGACTGTGGTCACAGGAGGAGCGACGAGGCGCGAATCGGTAAGACGGGGCCTGGCGGCTGTCGGCGATTCCGACGTAGTGCTGATTCACGATGCTGCGCGTCCATTCATATCGAAGGATCTGGTCAGTCGTTTGCTGGAGGAGGTTCGCAGCCGCGGTCCGGTGATACCGGTCGTGGAGATGTCGGACACAATCAAGCGATTGGATGCTCCAACAGCCGGGGCGTCCATAGAACGGACGCTCGATCGGTCAGTGCTGCGAGGAGCACAAACACCACAGGCGTTTCCCGTTGAGCAGATTCGACGGCTTCATGAAATGGCAGAAGAGGCAGGACTGGAATTTTCGGACGACGCGGTGTTGTGCGAAGTGGCGGGCATCACAGTGCGGACGATTTCGGGTGAGCGTTGGGGATTCAAGATTACGCACGCGGAAGATTTTGCGCTGGCCGAGTGGCTCGTGTCCTCCGGCCTCATCCGACCGTCAGACGGTACTTAAGTGCAGTTCGAGACGCTCCTCGTCAGCCATTCTTCTCGAGGAGGTGGCTGGGATAATCTCGACCTGGCTGTGGAAACGGCAGTTGCCCACCTGGCTTCAGGCGGTCTTCTTGCACACCCGACCACGGGGATCTATGGAATCGGGGGAGAACGGGGGTCTGCAGTCGAGGGCTGTCTGACACGCCTGAAGACCAGAGAGCCAGGGAGTGATTTCGTGTATCTGGTGCGTGACATCGCCACAGCGCGTGCCGAGTTTCCAGGAGTCGTGTGGTCGCGTCTTGCCGAGGATCTGGCCGAACGATTCTGGCCTGGACCGCTGACACTTATCCTGGATGACGAGAATACGGGAGGCGTAGCAATCCGAGCCGAGGCGCATCCGGTCACACAGGCCGTGTTGCAGCGCTGGACCGGAGCCATGAGCTCTACGAGCCTCAATCGGACTGGAAGGTCCGCTGCTGCGACGAGTGTGGAGGCGCGCACGGTACTCCGTGATCTACCACGGCCTGACAGACCTGTGCTGTTGCTTGATGTCGGATCGCTTCCTGGCCCGCCTCCTTCGACCCTTGTGCGCATCGAAGGGAATAGGCACACGATCCTTCGGCAGGGCGCGATAGATGTCGAGATGATTCAGGCGGTAGGCGGATGAAGTATTCACACCTGCTGTTCGTGTGCTCCGGCAACACCTGTCGCAGTCCGATGGCAGAGGTAATCGCTCACGCGGCAGTGGCCAAGCACGGATACGGGTTTGAGTTTCGATCGGCAGGTCTGATGGCCCCGATTGGATCTCCCGCTTCGGAGTCGGCCGTCGTTGTCGCGACAGCCCACGGTCTCGACCTTTCAGGGCACCTCGCGAAGGCACTCAGCTCAAGCGACCTGGAGTGGGCAGATCTTGTTCTTGGCATGACGTATGGTCACGTGGACGCAATCCGGCGACAGGTCCCGGATATGCGCACGCTGCCGATCACGGGATTCCTGGCACACGACCATCCCGGGGCGGGCCTGGCCGTCGATGACCCATATGGTGGAATTATGGAAGATTATGAGAGCGTCTGGGCCACGCTCGAGGAGGCTGTGGAGGCAATGCTGACACGCCTCGCCGAGTCAGAGTACGGTGATTAGACAGCGGAGGCTCGGTCTTATAGGGGATCCGGTCGCGCACTCGATGTCCCCGCTCATGCATCGAGCCGGATTTTCTGCGCTCGGTATCGAGGCAGTCTACGAATTATGCCAGATCACGGCAGATCATCCGGAGATGGTGGAGGCAGAGATGCGCCGACTCGCGGTGACGGGAGGCGGTAACATCACGGTGCCGCATAAGACGGCAGCGGCGCGCGCGCTCGACCGATCCTCGGAGACCGTAACTGCGCTCGGAGCCTGCAACTGTTTCTGGGAAGTCGAACCGGGGATCCTGGCCGGTGACAACACCGACGTGTTCGGGATACGACAAAGCCTTGGAAATCGGTTGACGACTCGGACACTCGAGAGAGTACTCATTCTTGGGGCGGGTGGAGCCGCTGCGGCGGCGGGTCTGGCGGTGAGGAGTATGGGTGTGTGTGAGGTGCTCATTCTCAACCGGACGTTGGAACGTGCGCACAAGCTCGTTGAGCGACTGGAGGTGGCAGGTGTGCCGGCTTCCGTCATGGAGGAAGCGCCGTCCGGTGAATACGATCTCGTGATAAACGCGACGTCCCTTGGTCTGAACGAGACGGATCCGCTGCCACTGGAATTCGACGGGGTATCAGCCACGCTGATCCTCGATCTGGTGTATGGGCAGCAGCAGACGGCTTGGACGCGTGTGGCGGACGCCGTGGGAATCGACTGGATCGATGGTCGGGAAGTACTGCTGCAGCAGGGTGCTGCTTGCTATCCGTTGTGGTTCGGAATGGAAGCGCCGCTAGAGGCAATGCGCTGCGCCCTGTTTGGCGAGGACGACTGACCGAGCGGCGAGACGGCGTACGCAAGCTCCTGGTTCGGATCGCCAGCAGACTTGATCTGCTCCTCCCCCCGGGGTGCGCTGTCTGCGGAGTCGGAGTTGCTCCGGGCCCGCCCCTTTGTGGTGTGTGTGCTTCCCGGCTGCCGACCGTACCGCGCCCGCACTGCCTTCGGTGTGGTGCGCCCACGACCTCGACCCTGGACGCGGGTACTTGCGAGTTGTGTGATTCATGGCCGACCGGATTATCAGCAGCTGCTTCTGCAGTTCTCCACATGCCACCTGCCGACCTGCTTGTTGCCGGACTCAAGTACAGGGGGTGGACGGCGCTCGCTCCTGTGTTGGGCCGGCTCATGGTGGAGCCATTGATGCGCCTGGCTGGCAACCAACCCGCCGTGCTTATTCCTGTCCCGTTAGATCCGATTCACCATCGCAGGCGGGGTTTCAACCAGGCCGCACTACTGGCGACCGAACTGAGTCGGGCCACAGGTCTGCCCTCGGTGGAGGCGCTCGGTCGGAGGTCTGCGACGCGGCGTCAGGCCGGATCAGGCCGGACACAGAGGGGCAAAAACGTCCATGGGGCATTCTATTGGAGATCGACGGCTCGGGTGCCCACGGGAAATATGATCCTCATCGATGATGTCCTTACCACAGGAGCCACAGCAGCCGCATGTACTATTGTGATCGTCGAGGCGGGCTACGATTGCCGGGGAGTAGTCACCTTTGCACGGGCAGTTCAACGACCCGACGAAGTATAGAGCGAAGATTCCGATGTCGGTCCGGGGGGTTGTCCCGAGGACACTCGCCGTGCAAGGTATTGCGCCGGGCGGTAAAGTTCGGGCCGCTCAAAAGTCAACACTCTCCAGGAGTGGTTTTCCATGCCGGTTAGAATCGCAATCAACGGTTTCGGCCGAATCGGTCGGAACGTTCTCCGTTCCGCACTTATCGGGGGTCGCACGGATCTCGACCTGGTAGCGATCAATGATCTCACGGATGCAGCGACACTCGCGCACTTGTTCGAATTTGACTCCGTGCATGGCCGATTTCCCGATTCAGTAGCAGTGGACGGATCGGCGATCGTAGTGGGTGAGGAGCGGTTCGAGGTATTGTCCGAGCGCGATCCGGCTAACTTGCCGTGGGGTGATCTCGACATCGACATTGTGATCGAGAGCACAGGAATCTTTCGGAAGCGTCAAGATGCCGCCAAGCACCTCGAGGCGGGAGCAAAGAAGGTGATGATCACGGCTCCGGCCCCGGATCCGGATCTGTCGGTGGTCATGGGCGTGAATCACGGCGATTACGATTCGTCGAGGCACGATATCATCTCCAACGCCAGCTGTACGACGAATTGCATTGCGCCGGTAGTGAAGGTGTTGTTGGAAGAGTTCGGATTCGAGCGTGGCTTGATGACCACTGTCCACAGCTACACGAACGACCAGTCGATCCTGGATCTTCCTCATAAGGACCTGAGACGTGCGCGGGCGGCTGCCGTATCCATCATTCCTACCACGACGGGTGCGGCCAAGGCTACCGGACTCGTGATTCCGGAAGTTCAAGGCAAGCTCGACGGAATGGCGATGCGTGTACCCACTCCGGACGTGTCGATCGTCGACCTGGTCGCCGTGCTTGGTCGGGCGACGACGGCGGAAGAAATCAACGACAGGTTCCGAGCGGCAGCGGCCGGTTCTCTCAAAGGAATTCTGGACGTCGAAGATCGCCCGCTCGTTTCAATTGACTACACCGGGAACGCGTTCAGTGCGATCGTGGATTCGGCGCTGACTTCGGTCATTGACGGCACGCTCGTGAAAGTGATTGCGTGGTATGACAATGAGTGGGGCTACTCGAGTCGCTGTGTCGATCTGGCTGCCATGATGGGCGAACAGCTGTAGTCGAGCCGCAATGAGAAAGCGCTCTCTCCGCTCTCTGGATGCGGCGGTGTTGACGGGCCGGCGGGCCTTGGTACGCGTGGACTACAACGTACCCATGAACGATTCGGGTGGCATCGGCGATACGACTCGGCTTGAGGGAACGTTACCGACGCTGCGCCTGCTACTCGATGGTGGGGCTCGGCCGGTACTCTTGTCCCATCTTGGGCGTCCGGGGGGAAGGGTCGTGCCCGAGAATTCTTTGCGGCCTGTCGCCTCAGTTCTTGCCCAGTTGCTCGGGAGCCCCGTGCGCTTCGTTCCCTGCACGGATACGCCCGAGGCAGTGGAGGCCTCCCGCAGTCTGCCTGCTGGTGAAGTGCTGTTATTGGAGAATACGCGATTCCTCCCGGGGGAGACTTCGAACGAACCGGGCCTGGGTGAGCGATTGGCGCAGCTCGGCGACTTCTATGTCAATGACGCCTTCGGCACTACCCACAGGTCACACGCATCGGTGGTTGGAGTGCCGACCCACCTGGAGCCTGCCGTCGCCGGCCTGCTCGTTGAACTAGAACTCGATGCGCTTTCTCGCGTGAGAGAGGCAGCGACCCGTCCGTTCATTGTGGCATTCGGCGGGGCGAAAATCGGGGACAAGATTCCGCTTATGGAAGCATTCCTCACACACGCCGACCGCATCCTGGTCGGAGGGGCGATGGCAAATACCTTCCTTGCTGCCCTGGGGATGCCCACCGGCAAGTCACTTGTTGAAGGTGGTGCCATCGAAACCGCCGCCGACATCTTGAGACGTGTACCTGATCTGTTGTTGCTTCCAGAGGATCTGGTTGTCGGTGAGCCTGGGGCCGCCGGATCAGCAAGGGTGGTCCCGGCCGATGCGATTCCTGCCGACCTTGCCGCATACGACATCGGACCGGCGACGAGGGCACGCTTTTCAGCCGTGATTTCTACAGCGAGGACGTTCTTCTGGAATGGGCCAATGGGCCGTTTTGAGACAAGGGGCTTCGATGAGGGTACGCGTGAGGTGGCGCGGGCCGCTGTCATTGCCACAGAGTCTGGTGCGTTCACGGTAATCGGTGGCGGCGATTCGGCTCGGGCTATCCGGGAAGCGGGCCTGGACCTGCGTGTTTCCCATGTATCGACGGGCGGTGGAGCTGCGCTTGAATATCTGGCCCACGGAGCTCTACCCGGACTTGAGGCACTGGATGAAGATGAACCCTGATCGCCGACCGCTGTTTGCGGCCAACTGGAAGATGCACAACGGTCCACGTTCGACGCGTGAATTCCTGGCTGAGTTCACGCAACTCTACGAGGTCGCCCAGGATCGACGTGTCGTTTTCTTTCCGCCATCGATCAGCGTGGAGGCGTTTGGTCTGGCGACGGCGCCGCGGCCTGATATAGGCCTCGGTGTTCAGGATGTTCACGCGGATGACGCGGGTGCGCACACCGGTGCTATCTCGGCGACGATGGCCCTTGAAGCAGGTGCATCGTGGTCCCTCGTCGGACACTCCGAACGGCGCAATGAGTTTGGAGACGACGACAGTATGGTTGCAAGAAAAACCCTGCAGATTCTCGCGTCCGGTCTTGCGCCCATCGTGTGTGTTGGAGAGAGTTTGAAGGAGAGGGATGCCGGGTTGCTATCGGAGATTCTGCGAAAACAGGTTGCAGCAGTCATGTCTATGGTGGAGCCGGAACATCACGGCAGATTGACCTGGGCCTACGAGCCGGTCTGGGCCATCGGGACAGGTCGCACGGCCTCTCCAGACGATGCGTCTGAAGCTCATGACATCGTCCGGGCCTCCATCGCGGAGCACGCCGACGAATTGACTGCGACAAATACGACGGTCCTCTACGGCGGCAGCGTGAAACCTTCCAACATCAATAGTCTAATGGAAGTCCCGGGTGTTAATGGTGTATTAGTTGGAGGTGCCAGTTTGCAGCCGGCCGATTTCGCTGCGATCTGCAACGCTTCCGCCGTCTGATCGCGTTGACGGTGGTCAGCCACCGGGGTAGCTTCGCGCATTCTGTATTCAAGTGAGAAAGAGCCGATGCTTACATTTCTGATCGTACTGATATCGCTGGTGGCACTGTTCATCGTTCTGATCGTCCTGCTGCAATCGGGGAAGGGTGGCGGGTTGGCGGCAGAATTCGGTGGGGCGTCATCGTCGACTGATTCGATAGTGGGTGGTCGCCAGGCAGCGACGTTGCTTACTAGAGCGTCATGGATAAGCGGGGGCTTGTTCCTTGCGCTTGCCATGCTGGTCGGGATTCTGTCTTCCAGATCTACGTCAGCGCCGTCGTCTATCCTGCGTTCTGAATTCCAGATTCCGGCCGGGACGCCGACATCGGTTCTCGATTCAGAGAGCAGCCAGTCTACTCCGGTGTTGCTGGATGGCTCGGACGTGAACGCGAATGACACACCGGCGGAGGAGCCGGCAGGAGATGAATCGGGCGACTAGGTCGCCGGCGCGATTCTGGCTGGCTGGAACGGACGGGAATCGGGGACGTCGAGAAAACCTACAAATCGATTTCGTTCCTGCTCTTCCTCGATCCACTTTTCAAAGTGGGAATCGATGGTCGCTTTGATCCCTCGCCGTTCCATGGCTGTGCGGACGGCTAGATCGTTGGCGTACTCGTTCTTCGGATGGCCGGCATGACCGCGGACCCATCTCCACTCCACTTCGTGATCAGCAGCCTGGCGGCATAGACGTTTCCATAACTCAATGTTTTCAATCGGGCCGCCCTTGCGCCGCCAGCCTCGCGCCGCCCAACCGTGCACCCAGGTTTTCATGCCATGTACCAGGTACTGGCTGTCAGACGTGAACACGACTTTGCAGGAACGTCGAAGCGCTCGTAGCCCCTCTATGCCGGAAACAATGGCCATGCGATTGTTCGTTGTGTCGGCCTCAAAACATGCGAAGTCGCGACGATGCCAGCCATTGCGCTCGCTGAAACGTTCGATCAGACCTGCGGCGGCACCCGGCCGCGCAGTATCCTTGAACTGGTTGCCGAGGCAAGACTCGTCGGCGAATATGTAGACCAGTTGATCGTCCACGGGCGCTCCTGAACGTGACCTGACTGACACACGAATCGTAACGGATGGTAGACGTGCCGCTTACGCAAGACGCTGACGGAATCCTTCTGCTGGAAGACGGCGCAGAGTTCGCCGGTCGGATCGGATCGGACACATCGGGCACGGGCGAACTCGTGTTCACCACGAACATGAGCGGCTATCAGGAAGTCCTGACCGATCCTTCATTCGCGGGGCAGATCGTCGTGATGACGGCACCGATGATCGGTAACTACGGCGTCAATGCCGAAGATGTACAATCAGATCGATCCTGGGTCGCCGGGTTCGTCGTCCGTGAATTGCGGGGGAGTGCTGTGAGTTGGCGGGCGGAGGCTACGTTGCCGGACTACCTGAGATCGGAAGGAATTCCCGTAATTCACGGTGTTGATACTCGAGCCGTGACCCGACACATCCGTTCGCTGGGTGCGATGCGCGCATTGATTGCCCGGGCAGACATCGATCGTGCAGAAGCGCGGATGCGGCTGGAGGCCGAGCCCCAGATGCTGGGCAGAGATCTGGCCTCCGTCGTTTCGACATCAGAGACGTACGTGCGGGAGGCACAGGGCGAGACAGTCGGTGATGTCGTCTGTCTCGATCTCGGAGTGAAACGTCGCAGTCTGGAATTGCTCACCGCAGAGGGATTCCGGGTACATGTGATGCCTGGCAATTCGAGTGTTACCGAGGTGATGGCCATCAGGCCGGTTGGCTTATTCGTATCAAACGGCCCGGGCGATCCGGAAGCGATACAGGGCGTCGGACAGGTAATTCGGGAGGTGGCCGCTGCGGGAATTCCCGTCTTCGGCATTTGTCTGGGTTGCCAGCTGGTGGCACGAGCTTTCGGCGGGGAGACATACAAACTGGCGTACGGACACAGGGGTGGGAACCATCCTGTCCGGCGGCTGGACACGGGCCGAGTGGAGATCACATCACAGAATCACGGCTTTGCGGTCGTTGAAAAGGCCGGTGCGGTGGCCGGCGCCCCGGCGCTCGAGATTACCCATCGCAACCTGAATGACAGCACGATTGAAGGTCTTCGGCATCGCGATCTACCGGTATTTGCCGTCCAGTATCATCCGGAAGCAGCCCCTGGTCCGCACGACAGTCGCTATCTATTCGAGCACTTCATAGAACGAATGTCTGCAACTCGCGCAGTGCCAACCGGTTGACAGAGATTCGGCCTCGGGAGTAGCTTACCACGGAATCGGCGGTTGCGCCGGGACCATTCCGTTCAGGTAACGAGGCTACTGGCAGTGAAGCGACGCACAGGCGTGTTCGGCATTGCACTCATCCTGATTCTATTCGCCTCCGGGGCGTATGTAGCGTTGCGCCTCATGCTCGGCTCGGCACCGTCCATTGCGATCGGTGGTCGCATTGCAATGATCCCCATTACCGGCGTAATCGAATCGGAGCGCCAGTTCGTAACCCGGCTAGGGCATTACGCTGACGACAGATCCGTGCGGGGTTTCTTGATAGAAATTCGGTCGCCCGGTGGAGGTGCGGCAGCCTCCCAGGCGATCTATGAGGCGCTGCGGCAGTTCCGTGCCGAGGACGACCGTCCGGTCGTTGCCTGGATTGGCGCAGTAGGGGCATCGGGTGGCTACTATGTGGCATTGCCTGCGGATTCGATCGTGGCTCTGCCCAGTTCCATCATCGGGTCAATCGGCGTGATCATGAAATTCCCCAATGCTGGAGAACTTTTCCGGCGCTGGGGCGTCGAATTCGAAGTCATCAAGAGTGGTGTGAATAAGGAACTCGGCTCCGGTACTCGCCCACTCACGGAGAGTGAACGTGCGATTCTGCAGACGCTCATCGACGATACATATGGCCAGTTTGTAGACGCTGTTGCAGAGTCGCGGCCGCTGAGCAGAGACTCGGTAATGGTGCTGGCGGATGGACGCGTCTTCTCAGGGGCACGGGCAGCAAATAATGGCTTGATCGATGCTACCGGGACGCTCGAAAATGCACTCGCCGTTGCCGGTCGCATGGCAGGACTAGGGGACACTCCTCGTACGGTTCGTCCGGCACGTCGCTCACCTACGCTCTGGGAGTGGTTCCTCAACAGTACAGGCTCGCGGTGGTTGGAGAGATTGGGATTGCACGTCGGTGGCTCGACAGGGATGCCGGCGAATCTGCGGTACGAATGGCAGTGAACGGGCATCCCAAAAACATGGGAGGGACAAATGACCAAGGCTGATCTCGTCGAGCAGGTCTATGAAGCAATTGGACCGGGTGTTACCAAGAAAGACTGCGGAGCAGTAGTCGACGCGTTCTTGAATGCAGTAAAGCAAGCCCTGGCGGGTGGTCAACACATCGAGATCCGAGGATTCGGGACGTTTAAGGTGCGAGAGCGTCGGCCACGGCTTGCCCGGAACCCCAGGACTGGTGAGTCAGTTCACGTTCCGGCGCGCCTCGTCCCAGTGTTCAAGCCGTCGCGTCTGTTCAAGGCCGAAATTGAGATGACTCGCTAGCCGAAGTACTCTGCGATTCGCCGGATGCCCTCGGTCAGGAGCTCATCGGCACCCGCGAACGTAATACGCAGATAGCCCGGCGTGCCGAATGCCTCTCCGGGAATCGTAGCTACTCCTGCTTGTGTGAGCAGGGATTCGGCGGCGTCGACCGAAGTCTGGCCGTTGCGCAAACGTAGATAGTGGTAAATGGCTCCGGGCTGGTCGTAGACCTCGATGTTGGAAATCTGTTGCAGTACTTTCAGCGATTCAGAACGTCTTCGCTCGAGAGCGCTGCGAAAGTTTTCAATTATGGATTCACGTTCCGGAGAGTCCAACAGGGCGGCGGACGCATATTGAGACGGACCGGCAGCTCCCGAAGTCGTCTGACTCTGCAGAGCAGATGCCTTGGCCATCAGCTCGGGCGGGCCGACTCCCCAGCCAATCCGCCAACCGGGCATAGAAAACGTCTTGGACATGCCGTCCAGGGCTACGACCCGTGACGGCCGATCCATGATGTCGAGTACGGACGTGGCAGATCCCTTGCCGTAGTACAGCCGGCGATAGATTTCGTCTGACAATACCCACACATCATGCTCGCCGGCCCAGGCCAGGATCTCTTCCAGATCGGGTCGACCCATGACAGCCCCAGATGGATTCGACGGCGAATTCAACAGGAGACCTTTCGTCCGGTCTGTCCTGTGTGCATCGAGCGTTGCAGCAGTCAGCCGGAATCCGTCGGACCAGTCGAGCGGAACCACGACCGGGGTTGCCCGCGTGAGGTGCACCGTGGCGAGATAGGTTGGCCAGTAGGGGGCCGGTACCAGCACTTCATCGCCAGGACCGAACAGGCAATAAGAAACATTGAACAGGACCTGCTTTACACCCGCGCCCACCAGTATATTGGATGATTCGGCGTTGGCCGCGGCCGTGGTCTCAGCGCTGTATCTCGCCACAGCTGACCGCAGCTCCGGTAGTCCTGGTGTAGGCGGGTAGCCCGTCTTGCCTGCGGCGACGGCGGCAGTCGCGGCGGTCGCGGCGGGTTCAGGGGTCGGAAACGACGGCTCTCCGGCCGACAGGTTGATCACCGAGAGGCCTTCTGCTTGCATGGCCTTTGCCCGCGCTGTTATGGCGAGTGTCGCGGATGGTTCGAGTCGGGCCACGTTGTTTGAAAATTCGATCATGAAGAAATACCCTTCGGGCGATTGTAACCGGTGCGAGTGCGCCTTAGCTTGCGAAGGCGGTGCGGCCTACGGGCCACGTCTCGGATCGTACCGGCGGCGGCGTAACGGAGTCAAGAATCAGGAAACAGACTGGAGCCCAATGATCACGGAGACCCTTACCGATCTTACGCCGGAACGCGTGATCGAGGACGCCCGGCAGTTCTTCACCGACGAAGGGGCACTCCACTCCGCGACGATTGTGGACGAGAGTGAGACACACATTACTCTCGGCATGTTCCGCAGCCGAATGGCGATTTCCGCGTTTCCCGATGCCTTAGAAGCAGGCCGAACCCGGGTACGTGTAAGCTCGCTTCGGAGGACTGATGTGGTCGGAAAATTCCTCGCGTTTATCCGTACTGGCGGTACGGAAGGTGCCGGGACCGCCACCGAATGAGCACCGATCATGTGGAATTGATGCCGGTGCACGTCCAGTTGTTTGGGCGCTACCGAGACGTTGCAGCCGATGAAGGTGTCATGCTCCAGATGCCACGTGGAGCGACCGTTGCTGACCTCGTGTCTGAGCTCCACGAGAGACTCCCTGACCAGCTTCCAGAGCGGCCGACAATTGCCATCAACCGGCGACAGGCCATGGACGACCAGGTCTTGGAAGCCTCGGACGAGATCGCGCTTATTCCACCGGTGGCAGGCGGATGAGTGACGGAGTCGGACGAGTGGGCCTGAGAGATGCCCCCATCTCACCAGGTGACCTGCTTGACGACGTGAGTGCCGGTGCCGGTGCCGTGGTTACGTTCGAGGGCAGGGTGCGAGACCGGAACGATGGCCGAACCGTAATTGGCTTGCATTACGACGCCTACCAGGAAATGGCCGAGGATGTACTGGAAGACATCCAGCGCCGTACTTGTGAGGCATTTCCCGTCTCGTTTGTCGGCCTGCTGCACCGGGTCGGCACACTGTCAGTGGGTGAGACGGCAGTAGTGGTCACAGTAACGGCGGCTCACCGGTCGGCTGCATTCGATGCAGCAAGGTTTGCGGTCGAAGCCATTAAGGCAGAATTACCAGTATGGAAGCAGGAAGAATACGAAGACGGAACTCGTGCATGGCTCGACGGTGACCCGGCCAAGGGAGGTCCGACCGCGTAAAGGCCAGTTCGGACGGCGTATTGACTACCTTCGAGTATCAGTTACGGACAAGTGCAATCTCCGGTGCGTTTACTGCATGCCTGTCGAGGGTCCGCTCGGTAGTGGCCCGGCCCGGTATTTCAAATTGCCAGGAGCACAGGGTACGGTAGGAGTGATCACGTCGCTCTCGCACAACTATTGCAATACATGCAATCGTATGCGTTTGACGGCCGACGGTCGCCTGCGAACGTGCCTGTTCGGAACGCACGAAGTCGACTTGAAGACTCCCTTGAGGGAGACGGGAAGCGTGGTCGCAGCCGTCGAGCAGGCCTTGGCAGGAAAGCCCGAGCGGCACTTCCTGCAAATTGGAACTGCGAGCGGCAGTGGCGGGTTATCCGCCTTGAGTCAGGTAGGCGGCTGAATCCAGCGCCAGCGGCCCAAATACACGAACGGATCCTACGTGTCGTACGAAGAACGGATGTTGTACAGACAGGGGCGCGAGAAGCTGGCTGAATTGCGCGCCACTCTTGACTCCGGTGCACCTGATGCAGGGATCACCCGAGCTGAGGCGTTGGCCATTCTGGACGTCCTCGATGTGCTGGCCGAGCGGATAAGCCCGGAGCGTTGGGACCAGGCCCTCGAGGCCGTCGCTCATGAAGCCGCCCGACGGATAGACCGCCGAGACTGACGCATCTGTCGGACCTGCTTGCGTCGCCGAAACCACCGCATAGCTTTCTCTCCGCCCCACAATTAGCGCTCTTCGGGCACCCATCATGAATTCAGCACGAAGGTGGAAGTCGTGAATAGAATAACCGTAGTCGGAGCGGGCCACGTCGGCTCTACGACCGCACAGCGAATCGCAGAGCGTGAGCTCGCAGACGAAGTCGTACTGGTCGATATCCTTGAGGGCGTGCCACAAGGAAAGGCGCTTGATCAATGGGAATCCGCTCCGGTCGAGGGATTTGATACTCTCATAACGGGAGCACAGGACTACGAGCCTACCGCAGGATCGGGCATCTATGTCGTCACCGCTGGCCTGGCCCGCAAGCCGGGCATGAGTCGCGATGATCTTGTGCAGAAGAATGCCCGGATAATCGGCAGCATCTCAGAGCAAATCGCAAAGCACAGTCCAGACTCCATCATCCTGATGGTGACGAATCCGCTGGATGTGATGGCGTGGGTCGCCATGCGCACGACGGGCTTTCCGAGAGAGCGGGTGATCGGAATGGCGGGTGTGCTGGACACGGCCCGCTTTCGGAGTTTCATAGCTTTGGAGCTGGACGTTTCCGTTCAGGATATCCAGGCTCTCGTCCTCGGCGGGCACGGAGACAGCATGGTCCCCCTGGTCAGTACGGTATCCGTCGGTGGAATTCCGCTCACCCAAATGATGGAGCCCTCGCGTATCGACGAACTCGTAGCCCGCACTCGCAAAGGTGGCGGAGAAATCGTCAAGCTGTTGGGTACCGGGAGCGCCTATTACGCCCCATCGGCTGCTGCTGTCCAGATGGTTGAGTCCATCGTGCGGGACAAGAAGCGCATTCTTCCGGCCGCTGCCTGGTTGGAGGGAGAATTCGGTCTTGAAGGAATATTTCTCGGCGTACCCTGCAAACTGGGTCGGGCGGGTCTGGAAGAGATCATCGAAGTCGAACTCTCGACTACAGAGCACGAGGCGCTTGCGGCGTCAGCGGCGGCTGTTCGGGAGACGATGGAGGCACTCGGCGTCTAATTGGCGTACGTAGAATTCCTAGCCCAGTGGTTTAACCTGCCGTACGTGGTTGCTGTCGTCATCGGGGCAGTTCGTATGGTCAGGAAGAACGTGCGGGTCGGATCTGATTGGGCTCCGGCGGCGGCATTCATCGCTGGTATCACGGGGCTTACGCTCAATGGTGCGATTCACGATCTCGGCTTCGGCACGCCGTCCAACTGGTTTCCGTTCGTGTTCTCGATTGCGGCCGTGACGGGTATAGGACTGGCTTTCACCGGTGCGCGCATACTGCGTCGTGCTTTTCCGCCCGTTACTGGTGTAACATGGAACGAGCCTGGCCTCGAGGGATCAGTGGCTCAGATCGTTACGGGAACAGCAGGGCCGGATTCTCCGTCTGGCAGAGCCCGTGTGCGGGATGAGAGCGGGGTCGTTCACATCATCCGGGTATACACGTCAGGCGCGTCGTTACGTTTTGGCCGGCGGGTCCGGCTGGGTCCGTTTGACGACCCTCGTCGCGCCTACCCGGTTGAACCCGTGTGACCTCCGGAGGCATTCCCTCGTCTTTCCTGCGACAAGCGGAAGAACTGGACTCAAGGAGGGACCAATGCGGGGTCATTCTGGAAACTGGAAAGGTGCGGCGGTTGCCGTGCTCGTGGCGGGACTCGTTGGATGCGGTGACGATCCGGCAGGTCCGGAAACGGATGAGGGACCGACGGATATTGCCATTACCGCAGACCTGGATCTGCAGGTAGCGGTAGATGAAGTAGTAGCCGACATCATCGTCGAGGATGTAGCACTGTTCTTCGATGAACATCCATCGACGGGTCCATGGGCTGAGGCCCGCGAACTGTTCCGACAGGCCCGCGAGGCCTGGCTGAATGGCGACACGGAACTGGCCGCTGAACTGGCTATGGAGGGGCGCCTTATTCTCTCGCAAGCGATCATTGATCGCCAGGGGGAAGAAGGCATCGACGCCCTGTTTGATCGCGTCGAAGATCTTCTGCTCAGGCTGGACGGTGCTTCGGACGAGTATGAGCGGTTGGCGGATCTCGCCGAGCGAATTGGTGAACTGTTCGATGAAGCGACGGTGCTTCGCAATGACGGGGATCTGGTGGGGGCGGGGGAACGTTTGCTCCTGGCACTCGGCATGGCGGATCGCATGAGGCATCGCCATGAGGATGCTCGACGTAACCCGCAGGCGCATGCCGAGGCTGCCGTGGCCGCGGCGACGATCATCTTCGATCGTGTGGAAGAGGAAGTCGGATCGGAGCCGGGTCCGGAGGTCGTGCATGCTCTGGGGCACGCGAGCGAGCTCATACGTCGTGCCAACATTGCCTTGGAAAATCAGGCATACCGAAGGGCGATCGTGCTTTCTAGACGATCCGTTGGCTGGTCGTTCAGGGCACTGCGTCTTTCGCTACTCTGACCGTACCGGGTGATAGACCCTGGAAGCCTTGTTGAAGGACCGGTTCAGCCCGGTCCTTCAACAAGGCTTCTAGGTAATGGGCAGCTCGGCCTCAAGAAGGGCGCGGGCTATGGTCACGTCTGGCGTGTCGACAAGGTCGATTCGCCGGGGAGTTGCTACCGGGTTCCACGAATCGTCCCACCGAATAACCACTTCGGGACGCAGGATATTGTCGGGATTGGTGCCTACGACCTGCCCGATTTCTCCCGTGCTCAGCTGCACGTAGCTGTCCATGGGGAACGCGGAAATCTCGTTGACGAGCGCAGCCACCATTCCGGACTCGAAGTACTCACCCCTCATGTCGCTCACTTGCTCCAAAGCTTCCAACGCCGTGTACGGCGATCGGTAAGACCTCGGATGCGAGAGAGCCTCGAATACGTCTGACAGGCCGATGATCTTTGCGAGCGAATCGATGGCCGACGAACCGATCCCGGAAGGATAGCCCTGTCCTTGCATGCGTTCGTGCTCGTGAAGGATGATATTTGGCAGCCAACTGTACCGGGACTCGATTCCATCAAGCAACTCGGCGCCCAGCAGCGGGTGAGTACGCAGTTGTTGCTGTTCTTCCTCAGACAACCGCCCCGGGTTATGCAAGAGGGAAGTCGGAAGCCTAGCCATACCCAAGTCATGAACGATTCCCGCCATGATTACACGGACACTGTCCTCGACTCCCACCGCGAGACCGAGAGCGATCTTGCCAGCGATGATCGCTACGTTCGCCGAATGACTGGCCAGGTCAAACACGGCATGTGGTTCCAAAGACTGGTTGACGAGTCCATTGTCTCGAAGAAGCTGAGAGTGGATCCGTTCTGCCAGCAGACGAACCGCTCCCAGGTCGGGCATCTTGCCGTCGGCAGCCTGTGTCAGCGCCGACGCAGCCATCGCCACAATCTCTCCATACAGTACGCTGGCGGAGGCACCACCAGGCGAGCGAGCCCGGATCGCATTGACGCTTCCCGATTCCAGGAGCAGGCCGTGACAGGCGGCGGAGAGCGCAGTGCTAGACACGGGCCAGGTCAGGCACGCAATGTCGTCCGGAATTGAAACTTGGGAGCCGGGTTCGAGAATCAGCATGGCTGGAATGTCGGCAGCAACACCGAGCACTGAGCGCAGTTCGGTTAGTCCACCAGCCGGCATGACCCCTGCAGCAACGACTAGCAGTTCGGTATTGCCTGCACCAGTTGCGGCACCCGGATCCGGGATCAGGTCAACGGAAAAATTTGCCTTTGTGAGAAAATCCGCGATCCGTGTTACAGCGTGGGTCGATTCGACGACGGTGACGTTCGGCCCGTTGGCAGATCGAAGTTGTCCGGTCATCCGGCTGTTCCTGTCGAAGATCGATGGTCGGTGGAGCGTGGATTCCAACCTAGCATATTCGCCGAGGATCGGACCAGATGCACGCTCAGTCGCGTCCGACTGGACAAGGTGGCACTTTCAATCCGTGGCTAGAACCTGGATGGTACTCGGATGCATCATTGCCGGTCTTGGCGTGGCAGCGGGAGCGTTCGGCACGCATGCTCTCGAGGGAAGAATCTCGGTCGATCTTCTGATGGTGTACGGCACGGCGGCGCGCTATCAAATGGTCCACGGTCTCGCGTTGTTGTTCGTCGGACTGGCCGCCATGCAATCGCAGGATCGGCGCTGGGACGTCGCGGGCTGGTTGTTTACGTCCGGGGTCATCGTTTTTTCGGGCTCCCTGTACATGCTGGCCGTGACAGGAGCGCGCTGGCTCGGGGCGATTACGCCGATCGGCGGGGCGTGCTTTCTGGCGGGCTGGGTGGTGGCCGCGTTTGCAGCCAGCCGTGTCACGAGGTGACCGGGCGCGTTCGTCGTCAGAGGCGGGGGAGAGTAACTCCGGTCTGCCCCTGATACTTGCCTTTCTTGTCGGCGTAGCTTGTCTCACAGATTTCGTCCGACTCGAAGAACAGTACTTGAGCGATCCCCTCGTTTGCGTAGACCTTGGCGGGTAGTGGCGTAGTATTGCTGATCTCCAGGGTGACGTGACCCTCCCACTCGGGCTCGAACGGCGTGACGTTAGTGATTATGCCGCATCTGGCATAGGTCGATTTTCCGACGCAGAGGGTCAGTACCTGACGGGGGATGCGAAAGTATTCGATGCTTCGGGCCAATGCGAAGGAATTGGGGGGGACGATGCAAACATCTCCCTGGTACTCGATGAATGAGCGTTGATCAAAATCCTTCGGATCGACGATTGGTGACAGGGCGTTGTGGAAGATCCTGAATTCATCGGCTACCCGCATGTCGTATCCATAGCTGCTCAGTCCGTACGATATGCAACCGTCTCGTACCTGAGTGTCTGCAAACGGTTCAATCATGCCGTGCTCGATCGCCATTCGTCGGATCCAGTGGTCACTCTTGATGCTCATTGGTCTCCCTGATGCGGATCCGTCATTGACAGATCAATTCTCCGCCACCGCCGTCACTCACCAGCTGCGCGCACAACTCCGGCCTTTCCTCAGTGAGTCCATGTCCTGCGCCAGGAGCCAACGTGAACTCCGCGCCCAGAACGTCGGCCCACTGTGTCACATGCTCAACAGCAATTCTCCGGTCCTGCCCGCCAGTCGCTACGTGTACCGGAATTCCCTGGGGAACGGTGAGTCGTCCTACGTGTGCCGGCTGCCAATCCGCGAGTATCTGCAGCAAGGCTTGCGCCCGTGACTGGTCCGTGTACGGCTCCGAGTAGCGTAAGACTGCAGATTCGATGTCTGGTCGCCGGTCCCCATACACCCGTCGAGTGAGGATATACCGGGTAAGCGGTCTGCGACAGATGCCGACAATGGGAAGAAGTGCTGACCGGAGAACCGGCCAGCGCAATGCGTCGAGCGCCCTGGGCCGCTTCGTCCATGGAGTTACGGGACTCAACAGCACGATGCGTCTGCATGGGACCTGCGAGGCGAGGGCCAGGGCCAACGTGGCGCCGTGGGAATGGCCGGCGACGGAGGGCCGTTGAACGCCGAGCGCCTGCAGAACCAGGGCAATTCGTTGCGTTTCATCCGCCAGGGCATACCGTGCCCCGGGTTCGGGGGAAGAATCCCCGCGACCGAGAAGGTCGGGCATAATTACCCGGTATCGACGACTCAACAGACGCGCCACCGGCAGCCATTCGGTATGGTTTGCGCTAATGCCGTGCAACAGTAAGACAGGCGGTCCGTCTCCGATCACACTCACGGGCATAGTGCCGCCCGGAACCTTGATTGCCACCCGGTCACCGGACACTTGTGCCCCGGGTGCGGTCATTGTCTCTTGTCCCTCTCGCCGGTCTCCGCAGAGCCGTGAGACGCCGGCGCAGGTTCACCGAGGTTAGTGTACACTTTCACAAACTACTCCTGAAGGCATGAGTCAGGCATATCTCGGTATCGCAGTCCTGTTTGCGGTCGGAATCCTGAATGCGGGGGTAATGTTAGGCCTCTCGCACCTCCTCAGCGTGCGGCGGCCTACACCGGCGAAGCAAGCCGTCTACGAGTCCGGAATTGACCCGCTCGGTGATACACGGCAACGATTCTCCATCAAGTTCTACATCGCCGCGATGTTGTTCATCGTCTTTGACATCGAGGTGATTTTCTTCCTGCCCTGGGCTGCGATATTTCGTGATTTGGGCCTGTTCGGACTGATTGAAATGTTGGTATTCATGGCCGTTCTCGCCATAGGCCTCGCCTACGCCTGGAAGAAGGGGGCCCTCGAGTGGGACTGAGTCGATGAAACACGACGCCCCATCTCTGCCGATTGTCGGCGGTGACACACTGGATACTGGTGTGCCGCGTTCATGGATGACCACCCGGATTGACTACGTAGTGAACTGGGCCCGTCGCAACTCGATCTGGCCGATGCCGTTCGGGACCGCGTGTTGCGCCATCGAGATGATGGCAGCGGCTGCTTCGAAGTATGACATTGCCCGGTTCGGCATGGAACGAATGTCGTTCAGTCCGAGGCAAGCGGACCTGATGATCGTCGCGGGGAGGGTAAGCTACAAACTGGCGCCGGTCATGCGACGGGTTTGGGACCAGATGCCACAGCCAAAGTGGTGCATCTCGATGGGTGCCTGTGCAAGTTCCGGCGGCATGTTCGACAACTACACCATCGTGCAGGGTATCGACCAGATCGTGCCAGTCGACGTCTACGTGCCCGGATGCCCGCCGCGCCCCGAGGGTTTGATCTACGCGTTGATGATGGTGCAGGAGAAGATTAAGGGGGAGTCGCTATCCGACGACATGTTGCGAGTCGAAAGTCCGGATAGTGTCGGTCGACCCAACCTGCCGCCAGAAACGATCGAATTGGTGGCGCAACCGTTTGGTAATTCCACCCGCCAGAACCGCAGGAGTGGTATCGAGTCCACATCTGCGGTGCAGCAACCGAGAGATCGAATCGAACGACTCATCGAGCACAGGGACTAGGAAGCCTGAAGATGACCACGGCTCTGAATTCGTCTCTGGATGTGAGGATGGTGGAAGGCGCCGAGCGCCCGGAATCTGTTGATGTGGACGTCGCCGTGTTGGCTTTACGCAGGAAGTTCGGGTCGGTCGTGAGCGATGCGCACCTGGATGCGATTGGAGTATCGGTTGTGACGGTCGAGCCGGCCTCGGTTCACGACGTACTCTCGTTCCTCAAGACAGATGCCGAATTGTTGTTCGACATGCTGGTCGATGTCATGGGCGTCGATCTGGGGGGCGGACGGCCAATTCAGGTGTGGTATCAGTTGTGGTCGATCGGGCACGGCCGCCAGCTTCGAATCGTGTGTCTGCTGCCCGTGTCCGATCTCACCGTGCGTAGTTTGACGGACTTGTGGAAGTCGGCGGATTGGCTGGAGCGGGAAGCATACGACCTCTACGGTATCACGTTCGAGGGACACCCCGACCTTCGGCGAATCCTGATGCCGGAAAACTATGATGAAGGATTCCCGTTAAGGAAGGACTTTCCACTGCGAGGGCGCTTTGGGCGGTCCGAGCAGGTTCGGCGAGCGCTGAATCAAGATATTGAAGACGTTTACGCGCGCGAAGAGTTGGCGCTCGCGGGCCTGTTACCCGGTGATGAGGAGGACGGTGCGGCCGTGTTCGACGTTCCGGGAGATATGTCGGCTGACGACCTTGTCGACGGTCTCGAGGGCGAGCGGATGCTGGTAAACCTCGGCCCGCAGCACCCGGCCACTCACGGTGTATTGCGCCTCGTGCTACAGCTCGATGGAGAGACCGTGGAGCGGTGCATTCCGCACCTGGGATATCTGCATACGGGGTTCGAGAAGACGTGCGAATACCGCGAGTGGAACCAGATAATTCCGTACACGGATCGAATGGACTACCTCGCGCCAATGTTATACAACGTCGGCTATGCTCTGGCAGTAGAGAGTCTTCTGGGTGTCGAGATTACCCCCCGCTGTCGGGTTTTGCGCGTGGTCCTGAGTGAACTGAACCGCATCCTCGGACATCTTCTGTGGCTCGGTACGAATGCAATAGACCTGGGAGCGTTCACGGTTTTCCTCTATACGTTCCAGGAACGCGAGAAGATCTATAATCTTCACGAAGCATATTGTGGTTCACGACTCACTACCTCCGTGACTCGCATCGGCGGGATGCTGGCGGATCTACCCCCGGGGTGGACGGCGGCGTGTCGTGACTTCCTCGACGGTCTCGTGACCACGCTGGGCGATTCTGAGCGCCTGCTCTCGAACAACAGCATCTGGTTGGCGCGCACGGTGGATGTGGGTACGCTCGATGGCGAAACGGCCATCAACTTCGGGCTCACTGGCCCCAACCTTCGGGCAAGCGGCGTGGCCTACGATGTCCGTAAGGCTCGTCCATACCTGGGGTATGAGGAATACGATTTCGATGTGCCGGTCGGAGCTCACGGCGATACCTACGATCGATACCTGGTGCGAATCGAGGAAATGAAGCAGAGCATGCGAATCATGAAGCAAGCTCTGGATCGGCTGCCCGACGGCCCGATTAACGTCGACGATCCTGCGGTGATTCTGCCTCCCAAGAGCGAATCGATGGCGAGTATCGATTCGATGATCGCGCACTTCAAGCTGGTAATGGAAGGTCTTCAGGTGCCGGCCGGTGAAGTGTGGTACTCCATCGAGGCGTCGAAAGGCGAACTTGGTTTCGGGATCGTGTCCGACGGAGGATCGAAACCGGTTCGTTGCCGGTTCCGGGGGCCTTCGTTCGTAAACCTCGGTATTCTCGCACACTTGACGGAGGGCGCCTTGCTCGCCGATTTGATCGCCGTGAACGCGTCACTGGACATAGTTCTCGGTGAGATCGACCGATGAGCAAGAACATCCATCCAGCCGTCGTTAGCGCCCAACCGTTCCAGGTTGCGAACCTCCGTCCAGTCGACAGACTGTTTGAGGACGAGGAAGGCGCAGATCGGTTGGCGAAGGCGGTCAGTCGGTATCCCGAAAAGCGGGCAGCGTTGCTTCCGATGCTTGCATACGCCCAGGAACGCAATGGATGGATATCACTGGACGCGATGGAGCAGGTCGCGGAGGTGCTCGACCTGACGCCCGCCTATGTGCATTCGGTGGCCACGTTCTACACGATGTACAACAAGCACCCGACGGGGCGGCACATGATCCAGGTATGCACCTGCGTCGCGTGCCACCTGTGCGGTGGCGAGGAAGTCTTCAAGGCTTTCCTCGAAGCAACGGGCACGCGGGCCGGTGAGATGTCCGAGGATGGGCGCTTCGTGGTTACGGAGGCTGAGTGTCTCGGGGCGTGCGGATTCGCGACGGCGGTCCAGGTTAACGACCAGTACTTCGAAAACGTTACACCGGAGACGGTCGGGGACGTACTTGCCAGGCTTGAAGAGGATGCCGAGTAATGGGATATCCGCACTCGCACTCTCTCGAGGTGGTCACGTTACTGTCCCGCCATTTCGGCGATGAATCGGCCAGGCGACTGGAAACGTGGACCACCTACGGTGGCTATGCTGCCCTTCGCCTGGCCGTAGGGTTGGAGCCGTCTGAGATCACTGGAATTATCAAGGAATCAGGGCTGCGAGGCAGGGGAGGCGCTGGATTCCCCACTGGGCTCAAGTGGAGCTTCATGCCCCAGGAGCCCGACGGCCCGCACTACCTGTGCTGCAATGCGGACGAAAGTGAGCCCGGCGCATTCAAGGACCGGGAAATTCTGCGCTGGGTTCCACACCTGTTGATCGAGGGTTGCCTGATCGCCGCTCGGGGGATCCGAGCGGAGCATGTCTACATCTACGTTCGTGGTGAGTACTTCCCCTATACGCGTATCCTCAATGATGCAGTGGTCGAGGCCTATGAGGCCGGTTACATCGGCCAAAACATCATGGGTAGCGGCTGGGATTGTGAACTCACCGTGCACATCGGGGCCGGGGCGTACATTGCTGGCGAAGAAACGGGCTTGATGAGCTCGCTGGGCGGCGGGCGAGCCGAGCCGAGAGTAAAGCCACCGTTTCCGGCTCAGTCGGGCGTGTTCGGTCGGCCAACGACGGTGAACAACGTGGAAACGCTCGCAGCCGTGCCGATGATCATCACCGAGGGAGCAGAGTGGTACCGACAGTGGGGAACAGAGCAGAGTCCCGGGACGAAACTCTGGAGCTGCTCCGGGCACCTTGAGCGCCCTGGAACCTACGAACTTCCTCTCGGCGTTCCGTTCCGCGACATCATTTACGATGTGTGTGGCGGGATTCGAGGCGGTAAGAAGCTCAAAGCCGTGATTCCAGGAGGATCCTCGACGGCGCTGCTCACGGCGGATGAATTGGAGTGTGAGTCGACGTATGAGGGTATGCAGGAAGCCGGAAGCTCTCTTGGAACCGCCTCGCCGATCGTCATGGACGAGGATACGAACATCGTGAGAGTGATACGCCGCACGGCTGAGTTCTATGCGCACGAATCGTGTGGCCAGTGTATCCAGTGCCGGGAGGGCACTGCGTGGATGGCGCAGATACTCCACCGTATCGAGACGGGTGAGGGTCGGTTGGCTGATCTGGACACGCTGTATGAGTTATGTGAGCAGCTCACTGGTCGAACCATCTGTGTTCTGGCTGACAGTATCGTGTTCCCCGTGAGGTCTTCGTTGGATAAGTTCCGCGCCGATTATGAAGCTTTGATCGGAGGGCGAGAGTGAGCGACCAGCTCGTATCCCTGACGATTGATGACGTCGCAGTCACGGTTCCAGCGGGAACGCCCGTGATCCAGGCAGCAGAGCGTGCCGGATCGATTGTACCCCGCTATTGCTATCATCCCGGAATCCCGAGCCGGCCGGCCCAGTGCAGGGTGTGCCTCGTCGAAATAGAGGGTCAGCCGAAATTGCAACCATCCTGCGTGATGACCGTGCAGGATGGGATGGTCGTTCACACACAGTCTGAACAGGTGCTGACAGCCCAGCGCAGCGTGATCGAGTTTTTGCTGCTCAACCATCCATTGGACTGTCCAATCTGCGACGCCGCCGGGCAATGCATGTTGCAGGACTACGCGTTTGAAACTGGTCAACTGACCAGTCGCCACGTGGAGCCGAAACTCGTCCTCGGGCGCGACCGGGTGGCGACGGATATCCTGTACTTTGCCGATCGGTGCATCCTGTGCACGCGATGCGTCCGATTCATGGAGGACATTGCCGGGGACAATACTCTCGTCGTCGCGCAACGTGGACACAAAGCGTACATCGATACGTTTCCCGGCAAAGACCTCGACCATGCATTCCGCGGAAATATTGTCGACGTATGTCCCGTGGGTGCGCTCGTCCACGAAGATTTCCTCTTCAAGGCCCGGGCCTGGGACATGGATACGGCGCCGGGTATTTGCCCGGGGTGCAGCCAGGGCTGCAACATCGATGTTGACGTCATTGAGAATCAGGTCGTTCGTGTGAAGCCGAGGTACAACGCGGACGTGAACGGCTATTGGATGTGCGACCAGGGTCGCCGGGAACTGGTGATGTGCAATCGCGGACTCCGCGCGGACGTGCCCATGATCCGCCGGGGCGAAGACCTGGAACCCGTCACCTGGGCCGAGGCGTTGGATTGGATTACCACTCAGGCTCCAATCAATCAGAGCGGAATAGCGCTCGTGACCCCGTTCGAAAGCAACGAGAATCTGTTTGCCTTGCGGTCTATCATGGATTGGCTCGGCATCTCGAGTGGGTATTTTCGCATGCCGAGAGGCGAAGAAGTCTCTCTTCCGGGAATGCCCCAGTTGAAGCTCCGCCAGGACCGAGCGCCTAACGGAGCGGGAGCGGAGTTGTTTGGTTTCTTGAAGGTCGAAGCGCTCCCGGAAGTGGAGCGCGGGCAGACACTGGTCGTGGCCGGAAATCGACTGCTCGATGTCGGGCCTGATTGCGGCGCGGAGGCAGGCTTCTTCCTGTACCTCGGAACCCACCTCAACGATTCGAACCGTCACGCTTCGGCTGTCTTACCCATCGCCGGCGCCGGCGAGGCGGACGGTAGTTATCTGAATTTCGCCGGTCGAGTCCAGCGCTTCCACCAGGCGATGCGGCCCCCGGGTGTAGCTCGTCCGGGATGGATGGCAATCAATCGAATGCTTCGCGAGGTCGACCCGGAACGCGCTGCAGTGCGCGACGTAGCAGCAGCATTTGATGCGATGGCCGAATCGACGCCGGAGTTTGCCGGGCTGACGTGGCGGAAGCTTGGGCTCAAGGGCTCGCAGCTCGCTGCAGCCTCGTCGGCGGCGGGGGCCTGAGGCATGATTCCGGTTCTTGGCACAGCCTTCGTCGTTGCCACGATACTCAAGGTGGTACTCGGATTCACCCTCCTGATGGTGACCGTAATGCTCGCCACCTACGTAGAGCGTCGAGTAGCGGGATTCATCCAGGATCGCAGCGGTCCAAACCGAGTTGGCCCGATCGGTATCCTGCAGGTCGTCGCCGACGGCATAAAGTTCATTATGAAGGAGGAAGTCGCGCCGGTGGGTGCAAACCGAACGTTCTTTTTCCTTGCGCCGGCGCTGGCCCTCGTTCCGGCCACCGTTCTATTCGCCGTGATCCCGGTTGCGGCGCCGCTACCCACACAGTGGGGGCTCGTCGAGATGATCGTGGCGGACGTGCCGATTGGCTTTCTCTACGTTCTGGGTATCGCATCACTGGGTGTCTATGCCGTCGTGTTGGCGGGCTGGTCGTCCAACAGCAAGTATTCATTTCTGGGCGGCCTGCGTGGTGCGGCCCAGATGATCAGCTACGAGATTGCTCTCGGCATGAGTCTCGTCCCGGTGCTGCTGATGGCCGGCAATGTGACGTTGCCCGAGCTCGTGTCGATGCAGCAACGGTTTGGCGACGGCCCATCCACCTGGGGGGTTTGGTTCTTCGCGCCTCTCCTGCTGTCCGGGCTGGTGTTCTTCATTGCGAGTCTGGCGGAGACGAATCGACTTCCGTTTGACCTGCCGGAAGCCGAGCAGGAACTGGTCGGTGGGTTCCACACGGAGTACTCGTCGATGAAATTTGGATTGTTTCCCCTCGGCGAATTCATGCACGTAGTTACGACCGGCTGCCTGATTACGGTGTTCTTTCTTGGCGGCTGGGACATTCCTCTGTGGACGGGAGACAGCATCCGTGTATTGGCGGACGGCTCCGTCATCGGTCAGCCGACGTGGTGGATAACGGTTCTCACGGGACTCGCCTTCAGCGTCAAGGTCGTTGGTGTGATTCTGGTGTTCATGTGGATACGCTGGACGCTGCCCCGATTCCGCTACGACCAGCTGATGAGTCTTGGCTGGAAGGTGCTGCTGCCCTTGATGATGGCCTACATCATGGTCATGGCCGGACTCATCTTCGCACTGGACAGCGCTGGCCTGGTCACGGGGCCCACCTATGGGCTGATTCTCGGTGCAGTGAACCTGCTTCTGCTGATCGTCCTGGTGTTTGCCGTAGACAGGGGAGTGCTTATCCGAGGCGCGGGAACGCATAGGGATCTGGTCGCCACCGGACAGGAGGACTGAGTTGCCTGGCAATGTGAAGGTAATGCAAAGACCCGGAAAGCGAGCATCGTATATCCGGGCGGTGTCGGGAGGTATGCGGGTTACTTTAAGGCATTTTCTTAAGCCGAAAAAGGTCACGCAGCAGTACCCGGACGAAAAGTGGGAGTTGTCTTCCCGCATGCGGGGGACCCACCGGATGGCCACCCACGACGACGGTCGAGCAAAGTGTGTGGGCTGCGGACTGTGCCCGACGGTGTGCCCCGTGAACTGCATCAAGCTGATACCGGCGGAGGACGAGAACGGAGAGCGGTATGCGGCAATCTACGAGATCGATGAATTTCGCTGCATCTTTTGCGGGTTCTGCCAGGAAGTATGCCCGGTCGAAGCGATCCACCTTGGCGTACACTACGAGAATGCGGAATACAGCCGTGAGCGCTGGGTATATGATCTCGAACGGCTTACCGACATGGACCACCCCGTGACATCTCTGTGGGATCCGTCCGACCCGGCTTCCGAGTGATGTCAGAATTCTTCTTCCTTCTGTTTGTCGTAATGGCGGCAGTCGGGGCCGTGCTGGTAATCGCGAGTCGCAATCCAGTCGCGAGTTTAATGTTCCTCGTGCTTACCCTGTTCTCGGTCGCCGGATTGTTCGTTCTGCTCGACGCACATTTTCTGGCAGCCGTCCAGGTCATCGTATATGCCGGGGCCATCATGGTGCTGTTCATGTTCGTAATCATGCTTCTCAACCAGGGCACCGAGCAAGAATCGGATCTCAGGGGCTTGGCGGGCAGGGGGGCAGCTCTTGCTGCCGGCGCCGCCCTGTTCGCGGGACTGGCCATGATCGTCGGGCGAGGGAGCCTCACGAACATGGCCGGCGGGATGGGCCCTGAGACGGTACAGGCAATGCTGGAGTCCCGCGGGGCTATGGGCGTCATCGCCGATCCGCTATTCCGTAGTTACCTGGTTCCATTCGAGGTAACGTCGCTTCTGCTCCTCGTGGCAGTCGTCGGATCTATCGTTCTGGCACGGCGCAAGGCTCCCTGACATGGCCATAGACTTCGCGACCGGGGCTCTCTATCTGGGCGGATTCCTGTTCGCTGTCGGGGTGGCGGGCGTACTCGTGCGCCGGAACGCGATCCTCATGTTCATGGGCATCGAGCTCATGCTCAACGGTGTGAATCTGACGCTTGTCGCATTTTCACGCACACTCGGATTCGACGCGCAGGTCCTGGTGTTCTTCGTAATGGCAGTTGCAGCAGCGGAAGCCACGGTCGGACTCGCCATCATCATCGCCGTATTTCGACACTACCAACTCGTCGACGTTGATAAAGTGACCCTGCTCAAATGGTAATCGCTTCGTTGGTCAACGCGGCGGTTTCTGTTCAGGCGGAACCTGAGTACCTGCCGGTACTACCCTGGCTGATCCTGGCCCTGCCCCTGGCTGGCGCTCTGCTCAACGGAGTCGGTGCGTTTGTGTGGCCAGAGAACAAACGAATTCCGACCATCGTGGGACCGGCGGCGATCATGGGGGCGTTCGGCATAGTCGTCGCGAATTTACTTGCGATGCGCGCCGCACCGCCGGACGCGGCGGTCGTGGTCACGCTCTGGCAATGGATGTCGGTAGGCACGTTGCGGATTGGTGTTGATCTGGGGTTTGACCAGCTGTCAATGCTGATGATGCTGATCGTAACGGGCGTCAGTTCGGTGATCCATGTCTACAGCATCGGATACATGCGCGAGGATCAGGGCTATTCCCGGTACTTCGCATACTTGAATCTGTTTGTGTTCTTCATGCTGATTCTGGTTATGGCTGCGAACTTCGCGCTGATGTTCGTCGGATGGGAAGGCGTTGGACTGTGTTCGTATCTGCTGATCGGTTTCTGGTACCAGAATTCTGAGAATGCGAGCGCGGGGAAGAAAGCGTTTATCGTCAATCGAATTGGCGACTTCGGCTTTCTTGTGGCCATGTTCCTCGTGTTCGCCCACTTCGACACGCTGGACTTTGAGGCGGTTCTCAATGCAGCGCCAGGAACGCTGGTAGTCGGCGGTGCCGTTGTCACCGCGATCACGCTGTCGTTGTTTCTGGGCTGTGCGGGAAAGTCGGCTCAGATCCCGTTGTACGTCTGGTTGCCGGACGCGATGGCAGGGCCGACGCCCGTTTCCGCCCTCATCCATGCTGCCACGATGGTCACGGCCGGCGTATACCTGGTCGCCCGGACGAGTGTGCTGTTTGCGATGGCTCCGGTGTCTCAGGCGGTCGTAGCCGCGATCGGAGCAGCCACTGCCCTGTTCGCCGCTTCGATAGCGACCCAGCAATACGACATCAAGAAGGTTCTGGCCTACAGTACGGTTTCGCAGCTCGGCTATATGTTCCTGGCGGTCGGCGTCGGGGCCTGGACGGCCGGCATTTTTCACCTGATGACCCATGCCTTCTTCAAGGCCTTGCTGTTCCTGGGCTCTGGTGCCGTGATCCACGCCATGCACGAAGCTCTCCATGCCGCGCATCGCGATGACGATCCGAACGACATGCGCAACCATGGCGGGCTCCGGCGATCCATGCCGATTACGTGGATCACGATGTGGATCGGTACGGTGGCTATTGCGGGTGTGTTTCCATTCGCCGGATTCTTCTCTAAAGACGAGATCATCTGGTCTTCGGGCGCCTATGGGTACGGTGTCTTGTGGGGGGTATCGCTAATCGCGGCGCTTCTTACGGCTGGCTACATGACACGCCTCATGGTGCTGACGTTTCACGGGAAGAGTCGGACGGCACCTGAGGCCGCTCCTCACCTGCATGAGGTACCGGGTGTGATGTGGGTTCCGTTGGTCATCCTGGCCGCACTCAGCATAGTCGGAGGCTGGGTACAGATACCGGACGCTCTCCCGGTACTTCCGGGTGTCGACACGCTGCATGCCTGGCTGGAGCCAGTCTTCCATTCGGCCACATCCATCATGGAATCGCGTGGTGTCCATGCCGCCCACGAGTCACCTGTCGGTGGGGGTGAGGCGATGTGGGCCGGTGTGTCGACGGTGCTGGCCGCAATCGTAATCGTGCTGACGTTCCGTGCGATCATGTCGCGGAAGGTGCCGGCGGTGGACGCTCCGGACCCGGAGGGTTTGGCCGGGATTCTCTACAACAAGTGGTACGTCGACGAGCTGTACGATCGCATGATAATCAGACCGATGCTGGTTCTTTGGCACGGCTGCTGGCGGATCGTCGATGTCGGTCTGATCGACGGTACGATCAATGGCATCGCTGGCGGAGCGCGGCTGGTGGGTTGGTTTGGGAGCCTGTTCCAAACGGGTCGAGTGGCCACGTATCTGTTCTTCTTTGTCACCGGAGTAGTGGTGATCCTCGGAACCATGCTGTGGTGAACGGGGAATTGACGTGAGTGCAGTGTTCGAGTCCCATTGGATTCTCAATTTCCTCATGCTGGCGCCGCTCGCGGGGGCCGTGTTCTGCTTCCTGGTACGTGAGGAACGGGCGAAGCATGTAGCGTTTGGTGTATCTGCGCTGGTTTTTCTGGTATCACTGCCGCTGTTCTGGTCGTTCAAAACAGGCACGGCGGCGATCCAGAACTATGTCTCGGTGCCGTGGATCGAGCCGTGGGGCATCGGATACACGATTGGGATCGACGGCATATCGCTGCTCATGGTGTTGCTGACGACGTTCATAGTACCACTCGCAGTGCTGGGATCATTCACGTACATCCAGTCGAGGCAGCGGGCGTTCTACGCGATGCTGCTAGTGCTTGAAACGGCAATGCTCGGTGTGTTCGTATCGTTTGACCTCTTCCTGTTCTTCATGTTCTGGGAGATCATGCTGGTGCCGATGTATTTCCTCATCGGTGTGTGGGGTGGTGGACGACGCGTATATGCAGCGGTGAAGTTCTTTCTGTTCACGGCCGTCGGCTCGCTGCTGATGCTGGTCGCAATCGTCGCCCTGGTATTCCTGTATAACCGCCAATTCGGAGTGGTGACGTTCGCCTACAACGACCTTGTGACCCTCCCGATTGCTCGCAACGTCCAGTTGGTTTTGTTCTCCACATTCGGTCTGGCGTTCGCTATCAAGGTGCCGATGTTCCCGTTCCACACCTGGCTCCCCGATGCGCACGTTGAAGCTCCCACTGCGGGCTCGGTGATTCTGGCCGGTGTAATGCTGAAGATGGGCATTTACGGCTTCCTCAGGTTTGCGCTGCCGATGTT
>SMVB01218220.1_pt1 | contig 30711 bp, 21 predicted proteins | sample 2456461 | NCBI WGS metagenome assembly SMVB01 (sample SAMN11095934, study PRJNA526329) | marine sediment metagenome | biome: Marine sediment; feature: Surficial sediment; material: Deep marine sediment; isolation source: Hadal surficial sediment | place: Pacific Ocean | collected 2014-05 | depth... | reverse complement strand
TGGTGCATAGACGAGCGTATAATGATTCCCATTAAGTTTCACTAAATCTGCAGTTTATCTAGAAGGCATTTTGAACTGATTTATCCGGTCGGCCATAAGATTAGTCTAAAAAGACAGGGAAAGGACAACTTTACTTTTCCCTCAAAATGTCCTTTTCAATTCGATCTGCGAATATCCTCCAGAGATTTCCTACACGCAATGGCTGTTATTTCTACACGGTACTCAGCAAGCTCTTTACCTAGTTCCACTATACGGCTGACTGGCGCCATATCAACTCCGTGTAGAGAAAATAGCCCAGCGTCCAGGCGTTGATCGGCGCGAATTAAATTTGGATCCTGAACTGCTGTTTGCGCCTCATAGTATAAATCGTCATGCATTCCGTTTTGATTACCACCACTGGGAGAACCTCACTCATTACTTAACAACTTAGTAGGGAACAAGGGGGACACTCATAATTTATCAACGAGGCGGTCATCAATAAATAGTGTTCGATGTGTATTTCAATTATTATGCAGGACTGCGTCCGGGAGTTGATGAATGACTAGTAAGTTACGCTACAATGCTTCGGTTGTGATACTACTGGCAGCTTTGTCTACATTAACATTCATGTTGCTAAGGCCACCTCTGAGACACCTTGACTCCGGCATTATCGTTTGCGAGAGACCGGCAAATGAAGCATTCGGTAGTCTCGAATTTGAGACAGAATTTGCTACACTTGAGAACCAGCTAGTAGATGCTTACGCCGAGTCGCAAAATCTGGATCTTCAAGTAATTTACCAGGTAACTTCCAATCCTCTGGGAATCGATGAGCCAATAACTGAAGCACTTGCCGCGCTGGCAGAGGAAAATCCTCAGCACCGTAATTCGTCTGTATACTTGCTTAACGCTTGCATCAAGTTTGCCAATCATCCCGTTTGTACGCCGCAGATTGTTGATCGAGCCTTGACACTGGATCGAGACAATGCAGCCATTTGGGCCTTGGTAGCCAGTTTGCGTTATACACAGGGCAATACTTATGGTGCAGTCGTGGCGCTCGATGCCGCAAATACAGCACCTGATTTTAATGATTATTTTCAAGAGCAATTAACACTGATCAAGGCAGCAATTCCTGAGGCGCAGGAGCCCTATTATAGCTTTCTCTACAGGCAGGCTTTTAACAATGCTCTGCCAATGCTGATTAATGACTATTCGTCAATGAACCCACTGTCGGAAATGTGCCGTAATGAAACAAGTAACAACCCGAGACTGGCAAACGCTTGCCTAAATTACGGGATTCGACTTGCAGAGCAAGCTAGTAGTTTAGCTGGAAAAGTAATGGGTGGTGGCATCCAGTACAGCGCTTACTTCGGCCAGGGAAACGATTCTGAAACTCGTCGCATTCAACTGGAAAACAGGAATAGAATAAGGGCTATGTCAAGAAGAGAGGTTCGCCTGTCAAATAATTTAAGGGATTATGACGGACAACTGTTCATCTATTGGTACGATCAAGTAATACTACACGGCGAGCAGCAGTCCATCGAAAATCTGGTAGCTGAAGCAAGGCGCCGGTCTAGTGACGCCAACTACAACCCCTGTCCTGGCACCCAATTCACTAATGCCTTATTCAACGTCAGGGACTTGACTGGCTGGTGAGTCAAGTAAGTGGAACAAGGAGCCACTCATAACTTAACAACTTGGTTAGTTAAGTTATGAGTGGCCCCTTTATCCCAGCTGCTCTTTCGTCTTAATTTAACGAGTTCTAACTATGAAATTTTTGGTCAGTTCGCTGGTAATAGCCAGTATATCTCTATCTGGTTGCCAGCGGGAAAACTCCGAATCCTGGATCAGCCTGTTCAATGGTAATGACCTCGACAACTGGATTCCCAAGTTTACCGGTTACTCTCTAGGAGAAAATTATCGTGATACTTTTCGAGTGGATGACAACATTTTGAACGTATCCTACGACAACTGGCCGACTTTTAATGGGGAATTCGGTCACCTTTTCTATGATCAGGTTTTCTCCAGCTACCGGCTACGAGTGGAATACCGTTTTATTGGCGAGCAAGTACCAGGAGGACCGGGTTGGGCGCTGCGTAACAACGGAATTATGTTACACAGCCAGGCACCGGATTCAATGTTGGTTGATCAGGAATTTCCTGTATCCATAGAAACTCAATTGCTAGGGAGTAATGGTCAGGATGCGCGCGCTACAGCGAACGTCTGTTCACCGGGAACCCATTACGTATTGGACGGCAGTCTCATTACAACTCACTGCACCAATTCCAGCTCAGAATCTTACGCCGGTGACCAATGGGTTAATTTAGAAATTGAAGTAAGAGGAAACCAATTAATAAGGCATTCAATAAACGGTGAATTAGTTTTCGAGTACTCACAACCACAATTGGATACAGACGACCCCGACGGAGCGAGGCTTAATAGCCAGGGGAAACCTGTCGTTCTTAATCAGGGCTATATCGCTATTCAGGCTGAAAGCCATCCCACCCAATTTCGCAAAATCGAGTTACTGCCGCTGGACTAGTAAGTGGCCTCATCCTTTTAGCCTACTCAATTGGCTGGATTAAAAGTCACCCCGAGCCATAAGGCCCGCCGCATAGTCAGCCGCACGAGCACTAAATGCCATGTAACTGAGCGATGGATTCTGACAAGCGGATGAAGCCATAAAGGAGCCGTCAGTAATGAACAAATTGGCTATGTCGTGAGCCTGGCACCACCCGTTCAGCACCGAAGTCGCAGGGTCTCGTCCCATTCTGGCACTGCCCATTTCGTGAATTCGATTACCGGGCCTGGTGAGACTTACCTCACCCACGTTTATATTGGTGCAGCCGGCAGCTTCCAGCATGGCAATGGAATCCTTACGTGCCTCCTCCATCATGATGCGTTCATTTTCACCGTATCTGACATTAAACACCGGAACTGGATTACCCCACTTGTCGCGCCTTGACGGATGCAATGTGACACGGTTATCAGGATTCGGTAGTTGCTCCCCAAATGGCAACATCGAAAGCGACCACGGCCCTGGTGCGTTATGGGATTCCTTAAATGCTCGACCAATTCCCGGTATTCGGCCACCTGAGTTTCCAGCCGGTGTTACGCCACCTTGGAACCCGAATCCGCGGCTATAGGGCTTGTCCAGTTCAGTAATATTGGCATACCGAGGAATGTACATACCTCCCGGACGGCGCCCGAAAACAGTTTTGTTTTCAAATCCGCTGATCAGTCCGGTAGCCCGTGCGCCACTAACATGATCCATCAGGTTTCTTCCTACCTGGTCTGATCGATTAGCCAGTCCTGTGGGAAAGCTCTCCGATTTGGATTGCATCAGAATCACCGCCGAGGCAATAGTTGAAGCGTTGAGAAATACGACACGGGAAGTATAAAACCTTCTCTCATTGCTTTCGGCATCAATTACTCTCACACCACTCACCATCCCGCTAGCGCTATCATATTCAACAGATTGCACAATGGCGTTATGCACAATAGTGTAATTCCCCGTGCGTTCAGCGGCAGGCAACGTGGCATTGTTTGAAGAAAAGTAAGCTTTAAATACACAGCCATGATTACAACGATTGCGTAACTGACAGTTTGTTCTACCCAGTGCTTTTTGTTCATCAGTGGCCTGGGTTAAATGAGCTACCCGTGCCGGTATGATGTTACGTCCGGGAAATGCCGCTTCCACCCGAGCCTTGAATTCTTTCTCGGCGCAGGTTAAATCAAATGCCGGTTGAAATAGGCTGTCGGGTAATTGAATTAATCCTTCTTCACTCCCGGAGATACCGGCAAATCGTTCAACATGCTCATACCACGGCACGATGTCCTCGTAGCGCACCGGCCAGTCAACGCCTACGCCTTCCTGCTGGTTGGCCTCGAAATCCTGGGGACCTAAACGATAGGTCTGACGACTCCACATAATCGAGCGACCGCCAGTATGATAACCTCGCAGCCAATCATAGCGGGTGCCAGGGGCTTCCTCGTAGGGGTGTTCGTCGTCCTTCACCCAGAATTGTTTAGTGGTTTCCTTTATTGCGTAGGCGACACCGCCATACTGCTTGGGATAATGAGCAGCGATTTCATCCTGGGGTACACGGTCCAGGTTAGGTCGTTCCCACGGTGGTATCTGGTCGGTAAAATCCTTTTCGGGAACGATTTGTTTACCTCGTTCCAGAACCAGTACTTTAAAACCACGCTCGGCTAACTCCTTGGCACTCCAACCACCACTCATGCCGGAACCAACTACAATCGCATCAAAATCTGCCACTACTGACCTCCCGGTCTTTTAAGGTTTCTCTTACAGTTCTGCTCACCATCTCATACTTATAACTCGACACAGGGGTCCCATCTGCCCGGGACCGCCACCCAGCCTTGTTCCTGTAACGCGCCTTGCTCGGTGGTAAAATAAGCCTGGGACACAAGTCCCTTGAAATTGCGGTAACCCTCATACCCGTCTCTGACCAGAAATGCAGCCGCATCCAAATCCGACAAAGCTTGCTCGGCTTCGGCATCACTTACCTGAACAAATCCGCCACCCGCCCGGTTATCAAGTTCCAATTCAAGTCGAGCCAATACCTGATGATGACTTCTTTGGGTCTCCTCACTGGCCCACTCGGCCATTAAGCCGTCTAGTAATCCAGGCACATTGACGTCAAGAGCGCCAGGTGTATCAGTTCTCGGTATCAACAGATTGCTGATCTTGGAAACCAAGGCCATCTCTTGTTCGTCGTAAAATCTGCCGAAGGGGGCATCGCGCGCGGATGAAATGACCGAAGAGACTCCGCCGCAGGCGGTAAGCATGGAGGCACCACCAACTGAGACAATTAGGGCTTGCAAAACCTCACGCCGTGTTTTCATTGTAATGCTATCCTCGTCGGCTGTGTGTCGACCTGTCAAAAAACCAGGTTGCGAATACTGCGAATGCTATAAGCTACCGACTCTAATCCATTATCCGGGTTATCATGTTCAACAAAATAGTGCTGGAAACCTGCCGTGTCTGCGTAGGAAAACAGAGAAGCAAAATCGATAGTGCCACGTCCCACATCTATCATGCTGCCATCGCGTGCCATGTCCTTGACATGGAGCATGGCGAAACGTCCTGGATGGTTTTCAAAATAATCAACCGGATTGGCACGCCCTGCGATGATCCAGAACAGGTCCAGCTCCATATCAACCAGACCGGGCTCAGTTTCATCCAGTAAGATATCGTAAGGCACTCGTCCCTGGGTCACTTCGAATTCATAGGCATGATTGTGATAACCCATTTTCAAACCTGCGTTTCGGCAGACTTCCCCGGCCCGATTGAGCAGGTCAGCATGTTGTTGATAATGGGAGAGGGTTCTCTCATCACCAGGTAAACTCGGTACCACAATGTATTTCTGGCCAAGCGTCGCAGCGTATTCAATCTCAGCTTCAAGATTATTACGCACAGCCCGTAGTTGAATGTGCGCGGCAGGCGATGTCATTCCAAGACGGTCAAGGGTGCTCCGCACTGCCAACGCTGACTTGTCAAAATAACCAGCAAACTCCACCTCCTGGTATCCCAATTCCGCCACACGTGACAGGGTGCCGTCGAAATCCTGCGCCATTTCACGCCGTAGGGTATAGAGTTGCAGGCCAATATTCTCTACCCGTCGTATTCCAGCGTTGTACTGACACATTGTAGTCAATGGTGCAGCGCCAAGAATAAGGGAACGCTTCAGGAACTGACGTCTGCCTATTTGTGTATTCTTATAAATCAATAAGGGTCTCCTACAAGCAATCCTATGAGTTTAGCTGAATGGGTTCGGAAGTAAACTAAGTCGAAACCAGACTCTGCCACACACCCCCTGCTCTGGACGAGGCAACCGAACGATCAATAAACTTCATGCCTCTGACTCCATCCGTTATTGTAGGTACCAAGCTTGGAGCGGAATCATCCCTGCCCTGTCGTCGGGCAATTATTTGATCTGCCAGATCACGATACAGATTCGCAAAGCCCTCAAGGAATCCTTCGGGATGGCCGGCAGGAATGCGTGATGCCGCACTTGCACTGTGGCCGACGTCCGGTCCGCCGCGAGTAATAACTTGCTTTGATTTGCCAAATGGCATGAAGATAAGTTTGTTGGGCTCTTCCTGGAACCATTCGAGTCCAGCCTGATCACCGTAGACACGAATGCGTAATCCATTTTCATGGCCACAGGCCACCTGACTCGCCCACAGACTGCCACGGGCGCCGTTGGCAAAACGCAGCAGAATCTGGGCGTTATCATCCAATGTCCTGCCATCAACAAAACTACTGAGATCCGCGAGTAAGCTGGTGACCTCCTTTCCGCTTACGAACTCGGCTAAATGAAATGCATGGGTGCCAATATCGCTCAGGCTACCACCGTCTCCAGCTTGAGCCGGATCGGTACGCCACAGTGCCTGTTTATGTCCATTGGTTTCCAGATTGGTGACTAACCAATCCTGCGGGTATTCCACCTGTACCAGGCGTACCTCACCCAATTTTCCAGAAGCCACCATCTCTCGTGCCTGGCGTACCATTGGGTAACCGCTGTAGTTGTAGGTAACGGCAAAAACCAGACCGGTATCCCTGGCTAACGTTTGCAAGGTCTCGGCGTCTGCCAGTGACGAGGTCAAAGGCTTGTCGCAAATAACATGGATGCCAGCTTCTAGCAATGCCTTAGCCGGAGCAAAATGTAGATGATTCGGGGTGACGATAGTTGCTACTTCTATTCCATCTTCGCGAGCGGCCTCCGTTGCCGCCATGACAACGAAATCTGTATACGATCGGTCTTCGGCTATTCCCAATTGCAGGGCGGATTCCAGGGCACGGGTAGGATCACTACTGAGCGCTCCGGCTACCAGTTTGTAACGATCATCAAGTCGAGCAGCGATGCGATGCACATTGCCGATAAAAGCTCCTTGACCACCACCGACCATACCCAGTCGTATTTTTGCGGTCGCACTCGTCATGAAATTCCCAGGATGCGGCGGTTAGCAGCAGCATCTGTCCCGGCGTCGGCAAAATCGTCAAATGCTTTGTCTGTGACCTCAATGATGTGTTGAGAGATAAATTCGGCTCCTTCCTTAGCACCGACTTCCGAGTGTTTAAGGCAACACTCCCATTCCAGTACAGCCCAACCTGAAAAATCCATAGCGGCCAACTTCGAGAAAATGCGCTTAAAGTCCACCTGGCCATCTCCCAAAGAACGGAAACGCCCGGCGCGATCCACCCAGGATTGGAAACCGCCGTATACACCTTGCCTGGCAGTAGGGTTGAATTCCGCATCCTTGATGTGAACCAGTTTTATGCGATCCTTGTAAACATCCAGGAACCCCAGGTAGTCCAGTTGTTGCAGAATCAAATGGCTGGGATCAAACAGAATATTGCAACGTGGGTGTTGATTTACCCGGTCGAGAAACATCTCAAACGTTACCCCGTCGTGCAGATCTTCACCGGGGTGAATTTCAAAACCTATATTCACTCCTACCTCATCAAAGGCATCCAGAATCGGTAGCCAACGTTTGCCCAGTTCGTCGAAGGCGTCTTCCACCAGAGTGGCAGGTCGCTGGGGCCACGGATAAAAATAAGGCCAGGCAAGTGCGCCGGAAAAACTCGCATGATCAGTAAGACCCAGGTTGTGAGATGCCTGTGCGGCCAGCAACATCTGCTCCACGGCCCATTGTTGACGCGCACCTGGGTTGCCTCGAACCTCCGGCGCCGCAAAGCCATCAAACAATTCATCATAGGCCGGGTGCACAGCCACCAACTGACCCTGTAGATGGGTCGATAATTCGGTGAGCTCAATACCCTGGTCAGCCAAGGTCCCCTTCACTTCGTCACAATAGGTCTGGCTTGCTGCAGCGGTCTTCAGGTCAAACAGCCTCTCATCCCAGCTTGGTAATTGAATACCTTTGAAGCCATAGGCGGCTGCCCAACCAGAAATCGCCTTAAGGGAATTGAATGGGGCCTTATCATCAGCAAACTGCGCCAGAAAAATTGCCGGGCCTTTAATTGTTTTCATAGGACTCTGTTAGACATCGTTATTAATATTTATCGGTGACATGATTCAATTAGGGCGGTTCCACATCTGCTCGAGAACCGTGCTGTTAAGCTCCTTCCTCCCGCGTTCCAGATGGTCACGCATTCGTGCCACAACGTCTGGATACTCTCGAGTGTAACTGTAGGTTTCCGACGGATCCAGCTGTACATTAAACAGCAAGCCATCCGGCCCGTAATAAGATTGGGGATTATCAAAGCTGGGCACGGCGGCACGATAGCGGGACTCAACCACCAACTTCCATGGGCCGCTTCGAACTCCGGCTATTCGATCGTTGTCGAATAGGAAAAGCGCTTCATGGGGTGAAGCGGCCATCTTGGACAGCACCGGCCATATGTCCTTGCCGTCGATAATCCTATCAGCCGGCAAAGTGCCACCGGCAAGTTTTAACAGGGTGGGAAAAATATCAATATTCATAACAGGCTCGTTAGAAACCGTACCAGAGGAAATCATACCCGGCCAACGCGCAATGAATGGAACTCGCTGACCACCTTCCCAGGAACTTCCCTTACGATCTCTAAAGGGGCCAGGACTCCCTTCAAACCAGGGACCATTATCAGAAGTAAAAAGTACCAGGGTATTTTCATCAAGGCCTAGCCGTTTAAGCGCGGCCAGGATTTCACCCGTACTCCAATCTATAGTCTCTACCACGTCGCCATAAAGCCCAGCTGCCGACTGCCCTTCGAATCTACCGGCGGTATAAAGAGGAACATGTGGAAATGTATGGGGTAAATAAAGGAAAAAAGGATTATCTCGATTCTCTTCGATAAAGCGCACTGCTTCGTTAGTATAACGTTCGGTTAATGTGCTCTGATCGACTGGGTTCTCAATGACCTGCTCATTTCGATAGAGTTCCAATGGCGTCATATCATTGCTGTGCAATAGACCAAAAAATTCGTCAAAACCATTACGTACTGGTGATCTTTCCGGTTCATCGCCAAGGTGCCATTTGCCGAACAGAGCCGTCCTGTATCCCAGCTCCTGTAACGCTTCTCCCAGGGTGATTTCTTCGGGTGCAATACCAATATCGTTAGTCGGCCTGGCCACATCAAGTACCAGACCCAATCGAATAGGGTAACGTCCTGTCAGCAGGCCCCCACGAGATGCCGTACACACATTGGCGCTGGAATAAAAGCTATCCAGACGCACACCTTCCAGACTCATTCGATCAAGATTCGGTGTACTGATCAAGGTAGAACCATAAACCCCCAGGTCACCGTATCCAAGGTCATCACCCATGATGACGATAAAATTTGGCTGACGCTCCTGACCTTGAGAGTGGGGAGTACAAAAAGTGAAGAGCGCGACAAGAATCAGCAATGAGCGCATGGTCATACAGGCCTCCGAGACTGTTGTTATTTGATCAGCCGGTTGCCTGTCATGGTAGTTCATTTCAGTCTGATATGCATGACCAAATGACGCGCAAAGATCGCCCATGGCTATTGACTGGGTGCCTAAGAGAAAACAAAAACAGAGATGCTATTTAGCGTGGTGGCCAGTGCCAGCAAAGCACATTTGGCCTCTTCGCGAATGTTCTGGTTTCATCGACAGATAATTGATCCAGTTGGATCTACAGGAGAAGAAATTTGATAAACCTTCAGGTCTGCCGTTTCAACTAAAAGGTCACACTGGTGGTAAATACTTCAGTTCTTGTTTGCTCAGGAAACACTTCTTCGACAAATGACGGCCGAAGCCAACTTCCTGGCCCACCAATTCCAATCGATAGCACTAGATGTACTTCCATACTATAATTAACACCCAATTCAAGATCGGGAAAACGAACCAACAACCGTTCCCGCTCGAGATAGAGTCTAATGTTGTCACTGCTCCCTCTCAGGTAACTCCCGTGTTGTAGTATCAGATGCTTCGTTCCTGATCCGTCTGTGACATAAAAATCCAGTTGGTAGCCAGCTTGATATCCGTCAGCAAACCTGGGGATGAAATCATAATCTCGACGGTTACCATTCCGCTCCATGCGTACACTGATCAATCGAACCGGTCCAGCAAAGTAATTTTGTCGAAGTACTTCAAGCTCGGCGCTATCCTCGGCTATTCCAGCATCCACCAGGTCACGACAGTTAGAGCGAGAATAACCCCAACCCGATGAAAATAACGCATACCTGCGCTTAACCTGGACACATAGCTCCCGCTCCCTGAATGCAATCGCCGCTCGCTGAATACAGGCTGACCGTTCGTAATAGGTGCGATAACCCTCTGGATTAAACAATAACCCGCTTTGGGAGGCTCTGGGATCGATTAGCTCACAACGACTAACGGCCTGCTGCAACAAGGTTTCGACTTCGGCGGTAAAGCCTTGGAGGGGAACGATGAATACGAGTAAAGAGAACAGGGTTAAAATACATTTCATACTAGGTCACAACAAGTGAATATCTGGTTTTCATGACTTATTGAGCTCGTGTTAGAGCCCAGGTACAGTAAACCATCGACTATACTATTTAGTGGACGGAGTTCAAAACTTTAGCAGACAGGGTTTAAAACTGTTGTTTCTCAGCTCACAACACCCGCATGTCACTAGCGATAGTGTAGAATATCCTTCTCTAATATTCTGAAGTAATCAAAGCCTAATAACTTCCCTCATGCCTCTGATCCGCCTCGACAATGTCTCTTTGAATTTCGGTACTCATGTATTGTTGGATGACGTTGAATTGGTACTGGAGAAAGGTTCAAAAATTGGCCTGTTAGGCCGCAATGGCGCAGGTAAGACCACGTTAATGAAAATCATCGCCGGTTCAGTAACACCAGATGAAGGTGACAGGTGGCTCAGGCCAGGTGTAGAGGTCGCCTGGCTGGAACAATCATTGCCTGACGCAGGCAATCAGACTGTTTACGATACGGTTGCAGGTGGTCTCGCCCAAGTGGGCGAACTGTTGAAACAATATCACCATTTGATCACAGAATATAAACACACAGATGCAGCAAAGCTTGAAGACATACAAGGTCAATTGGAAGCCCGGCATGGCTGGAGTCTGGGCCAGAAAGTCGACACCATAATCACCCAATTAAGTTTGCCCGCCGACAAATTAATGTCCGAGCTGTCTGGTGGTTGGCGCAAGAGAGTAGCCCTTGCCAGAGCTCTGGTAAAGGAACCTGAAGTCCTGTTGCTGGATGAACCTACCAACCACCTGGATATTCCTGCCATAGAATGGTTGGAGAAACAGTTGCAAGATTACCGAGGTGCCATTTTGCTGGTAACTCACGATCGGACTTTCTTGCATAACATAGCAAATAAAATTGTTGAGCTTGATAGGGGTCACTTATACCAGTTTGATGGTTCATTCGAACGCTTCCTTCGCTATCGACAGCAACAGTTAGCAGCGGAAGAAAAATCTAACAAGCTGTTTGATAAGAAACTGGCCCAAGAGGAGGTTTGGATACGCCAGGGAATAAAGGCACGGCGTACTCGAAACGAAGGCAGAGTGCGATCACTGGAAGCAATGCGCGAAAAGCGTGGTGATAGGCGAAATCTACAAAAAAAGGCTAGTTTCAAACTCAGTGCAGCGGAGAATTCAGGGAAAATTGTCGCTGAATTAACTGACATCACCCATAGTTTCGGCGATCGTCTGGTAATCAACGCTTTTTCGACCACGGTATTGCGAGGTGATCGTATCGGTATTGTCGGGGCCAACGGTGCCGGCAAGACAACACTACTGAAAATTTTGTTGGGAAAACTGCAACCTGATCAAGGCAAGTTAAGACAAGGGACTAAGTTGGAAATAGCTTATTTTGATCAACTCAGGGAAAATCTCGACCTGGAAAAGAACCTGATTGAAAACGTTTGCGATGGCCAGGATTTCATCGAAATTAATGGGCAAAAAAAGCACGCCATAAGTTATCTTAGTGATTTCCTGTTTACTCCTGATCGAATCCGAACACCCGCCAAGGCTTTGTCCGGCGGTGAGCAAAACCGGGCAATACTAGCGAAGGTATTCCGTAAATCTGCCAATGTCCTGGTACTGGATGAACCTACCAATGATCTCGATATTGAAACCCTGGAATTGCTGGAGGATATTTTACTGAAGTTTAAAGGCACTGTATTACTGGTAAGCCACGATCGACAGTTCATGGATAACGTAGTTACAAGCCTAATGGTCTTCGAGGGAAATGGTGTTATTAATGAAACTGTTGGCGGCTATTCAGACTGGAGCAGAAAAGGCGGAAAATTGGTAAGTTTTGAAGAAGCAGCGCCCTCATCCCCTAGTAAAAAAACGATCAGAATAAAAAACACAGTTGATCGTAACGATTCAAAGCAAGAGCAACAAAAATCCAAAAAACTTTCTTATAAGAACCAACGAGAACTGGAATCACTTCCTGGGCTCATTGAACAACTGGAGCGTCAGCAATCAGACCTGGAGGACCTGATCTCAAAGCCGAATTTCTATGCCAATGACCAAGACCAGATTCAAAATACGCTAAAACAACTGGCGAATATCCAAACACAACTCGAACGAACTTATCAACGCTGGGAAGAACTGGAGAAAACCAAATAGGGGTTAAATAAAATGGGGGTCAGAACACAATTTTTTATAATTCTTCAGATATTGTGTTCTGACCCCAATTATCAATCAGGAAAATAATCCGGAAACTGTTCCGGTGCTATCTCCTAAACTATCCTGCTGAACACCAAAATTCTGCAGCATTGTCAATTGCAGATTACTGATGGGGGTATCTTCGGTAACACGTAGATGTCGACCACCTTGCAGGCTCCCGGAACCACCGCCGGCTACTAATACCGGCAAGTCTGTATGCAAGTGCTTGTTACCATCACTAATTCCGCAGCCGTATAGCATAACGATGTTATCCAGCAGGGAGTTATCGCCGTCAGGTGTGTTTTTCAGTTTGTCCATGAAGTAGGCAAATTGCTCTATATGATGTCGATTGAGACGCGCAAGTTTCTCCATTTGTATTGGATTGTCCTGGTGGTGAGATAGTCCATGGTGGGGATCAGGGATACCCAATTCAGGGTAACTTCGGGGACTCACTTCCCGTGACATCATGAAAGTTATTACCCGCGTTATATCCGTCTGATAGGCCATTACTTGTAAATCGAACATGATCTGGGCATGTTCGGCAAAGGTATCAGGAATACCACCTGAAGGACGTTCCATCTTCGGCAAAACATAGTGAGTGCGCTCAGCTATTTCGATGCGACGCTCGGCATCTCGAATCGCTTCCAGATATTGTTCTATCTTCTGCCGATCGTGTTGTGGAAGAGTCTTCTGCAGACGCTCGACTTCAGCTATCAACGAATCCAGTATGCTGCGCTCTTCATATAAACGTGCTTCCCGTGCTGCCGTGCTGGTATCGTTAGAGTCGCCGAAAAGCCTTTCGAAAACCGCCCGTGGCTGATTTTCCATCGGCAGTGGTGTAGTGGAATTACGCCAGCTTAAGGTATTGGCATAAGCACAACTCCAACCGGCTTCGCAGGCACCAATCAGTTCATTAGGGTCGAGTGCAATTTCCAACGAACGAATTTGAGTGGTTTCACCAATATGATTGGCTGCCATCTGATCCATGGATTCGCCACAGAAAATATCCGCGCCTTCGGTTTTTTTAGGATGTGCTCCGGTTAGATAGGCGGCCGATGCACGAACATGATCACCAGTTCCCTCACCCGGTTGCGGCATTGCAGGCTTACAGGCAAAACCGGAAAGTACCGATACTTGATTCCTGAATGGTGCCAAAGGTTCGAGGATAACCGGAAACTTAAATCCAGGGCCTTCTGCCAACGGTGTCCACTTGTCCATGATAATACCGTTAGGCACATAGCCGATGAAGAGCCGTTGCGTCGGCCGCAGCTGTTCCTGGGCCGTTGCCATGGCGGGCACCATACTTTCCAGTAACGGCAGCGCCAGTACAGTACCGACTCCACGCAAGAATGATCGTCGTGGTAAAACTTTCCTGGTGATGATCATAGTCATTTTCTCCCACTTTGAGAGCCTCATCTCTGAGGCTTCATCCAGAGCCTTTTCCTATAATGCCTTACGCATCTGGAACGGTGTGCTATTAACAATGCCCTCGATCAGTGCCGACCAACTGTAGTTATCTGCCGCTGCACCTCGAACTATTTGTCGAAGAGCAGGTGCGTCATAATACTCCACTCCCCGACCTAAGGCATAGGTCAATAGCTTTTGCGCTACAGTGCTGGTAAATACCTCGGGGTCCTGAACCAACGCGTTTCTTAGAGTAATCGGACCGTCAACCGATGTTCCGTCAGCCAAAGTTCCAGCCGCATTGATAAGATCACCGGCAACATTGATACGGCGCCAACGCCCAATTGCATCAAAATTCTCCAACGCAAATCCCAGTGGGTCCATCACCTTGTGACAGCTTGCGCAGACCGGATTACTACGATGCAATTCCATGCGTTCTCGCACAGACAATGGTGCAGCGCTTTTATCCTCATTCTCAGACAAGGCAGGCACATCGGCCGGTGGTGGTGGCAGAGGTGTTCCCAAAACGTTCTCCAACAACCACTTTCCTCGCACCACAGGTGAAGTACGGTGCGGGTAAGAAGTTATTGTCAGAATACTGGCTTTCCCTAATAGCCCCTTACGCGCATCATCGGTTAACTCAACTCGACGAAAATGCGTGCCGTAAATTCCCTCAATACCGTAATGCTTAGCCAGTCTTTCGTTAAGAAAACTGTAATCTGCTGTCAACAGATCGATAACGCTCTCATCTTCCCTAAACTGACTCCGCAGGAAGAGTCGGGTTTCTGCTTCCATAGCCTGGCGAAGATTCAAATCGAAGTCGCCAAACTCTGTGGGGTCAGGAGACACTAATTGGATATTCCTCAAGTGCAGCCATTGTTCAGTGAAATTATCAATCAGCGCATTCGATTTCGAGTCGGCAAGCATGCGTGTGACTTGCTGTTCCAATATGCCAGGGCTACGTAATTGTTGACTCTCTGCCAGATTCAGCAATTCTTCGTCAGGGATACTACTCCATAAAAAGAAGGATAGCCTGGAAGCCAACTCGATATCAGAAATCGGGTATATGTCATTTGCATCGATGTTTTGTGGCTCTTCCAACTGCCTGAAAATAAATTCAGGGCTAACCAGGATTCGCCTGATGGCCATCTCGATGCCGGCATCAAAATCCTTATCACGACGGCCAGCTCGATAGGCTCCTAACAATGTTTGTATATCCAGATCAGACAAGGTATGGCGATAGGCCAACCTGCCGATGCGATCGATGATTTGGGTGGCGCAAATTTCTTCGTCCTGGGTCTCAACACTCGTGGGTCGACAACTGAATATTTTCTGTCGAGCCGGTGTATCACCTCGACTCACCAGTCCATAGGGCCCCCTCAGCTCAATTCTGTCGATTCCTGTTTTTTCGACGCGGTCTCCAGCATATTCGTAACTGGTTATGGCGTAATGAGGACGTTGCATACCTTCAGAAAGTGAGCTATCGCCGACAAAATAAACGCCCAATGTAGCCGGTCCTGCCTCGACATCAAGACGAACTTCTATACCGTCAACATCTGGACCGGTGCCTGATTCTTCCCCTGGTTGTCTGCCAACTTGGATCTGCTGAACTAATTCTCCGTTCAAGCGAACTTCCAATGTGCTGGGTTCATGTAACCCACGGATAAACCCGTTATAGGTTCGTAAAAAGAAAATCCTTACTATGTACTCCCCATCCACTGGAAAATAATGTCGGATCGCCGCCCCACCACGGGATCCAAAAGGTAGATCTTCACTGACTTTAACGTTTTGCCGCAGATATTTATCTACTTCAAACACTTCAGTTGTCGGACCAATTTCCGGGTCACCAACGACCAGTTGACTAATTTTTCGCGCAGCGCGTAGATAACGTTCGGTGAGCATAGGCGAAACCGAAAGTACATCGGCTATGTTATCGAACCCATAACCAGCATCGTCCGGTGGCAACAGAGCGGTGGCGTCATAATCCAAATCAAAGATATCTCGAATGGCGTTACTGTATTCAGTTCGATTCATTCGATGAAACGCAGGTACCCGGCCTGGATTAGGATTCGCCGCGGCAACGGTATCGATACCATCCTCCAGAAAGGCCAGAAACGCCACATATGTACTTTCGTCTGGTCGCGGCATTTCCAGGGGCGGCATAGCTCTGGCGCGCAATTTTCGGATAACTTTTTCCCAGACTTCTGTCTCTTCCATGAGGGAATCAAAGGATAGCGGCGGAAGCACTACAGAAGCATTGGCAAGCTGTTCGTTATGACAAGCCACACAATATTGATTTAACATTTGCTGGTGTTCAATAAATCGGGTTTGTGCAGCGATTGGGGAAGACATGAAAAGCGCTAACACTAGCAAAATACCAGCGAGCAAGCCTAACGGAACTGAGGCCTTTGGTGTTAGGAATTCAGGTTTAATGAAGGTTGGGAACTCCATATTTTCGATATCCCCTGCCATGCTCTTTCAATTGCTTTTGGCTAACTATTTGGTTGGCTTTCTAGCCTATCGAGCGCTAGTTAACATGTTCTTTTTTTATCGAACTTTTCTGCCACTGGAATATAGCCATTCGACCCTTGTATGTCAAAAGCCAGAATGATAGTGTTTCTTGGCCCTCTGTGTTGCCACGGTTTACCGGGTCATTCTTGATATCAGGCAGAGAAACTAAAGCATGAATAGATCAGCAACCAGCAATTTGACCAACTGTTTTATTACCTCTGTCTTGCTGTTGCTGTGCACCCAGGTGTATAGCCAATCACCTTTAATTGAAGCAACCAAGAATCAGAACAGCGCCGGGATTCTCGAACTGCTGAGCCTGGGGTCGGATGTAAATGAACCACAGGGGGATGGTGCTACTGCCCTGCATTGGTCAATCTTCAGAAACAATCTCACTATTACCGAATTACTCCTTAAGCAGGGTGCCAATGTTAACGCGACAGACGATCATGGTGTGACTCCGCTGTCCCTGGCTAGTTTCAACAACAGCCCGGAGCTGGTAAAGCTGCTCTTAAGCCAGGGTGCCGATACAAACCTGGCGAGAACCACTGGCGAATCTCCATTGATGATTGCTGCCATGGTAGGCAATGTCGACGTGATCGAAATACTGTTAGATGCTGGTGCAGAAGTAAATGCAGGAGAGTATGTCAAATCCCACACCGCCTTGATGTTTGCTGTAGCCGAAGATCATCTGGAGGCGGCGCAATTTCTAATCGACAACGGCGCACAGACTTCAGCAAAATCAGCTAATGATTTCACCCCCTTGTTGTTTGCAGCACAACAAGGCAACTTGGAAATCGGCAAGCTGTTGCTGGACAATGGGGCCGATGTAAACGAATCGGCAGCCGATGGAATTTCCGGCAATACTAACGCACGCTGGAACCTGATACCCGATACTGAAGCAAGTGCATTGCTGGTTGCTATCGATAGTGACCACGAAGAGATGGCCTTAATGTTTCTCGATTCAGGTGCGAACCCCGACCTTAATGGGGCTGGGCGTACTGCATTGCATTCCGCCGTACAGCACCAGATGCACGCCTTGGTGAAAGCTTTGCTTGAACACGGGGCTGATCCCAATGCCAGGCTGACTCGAAGCATGCCTGTGTTTTCAAGGGTGATCCTTATCGACAATGGAATGTCGGTAGAGAAGCTGGGTGCTACACCATTCTTACTTGCCGCAGGATTCGGTGACCTGATGGCCATGGAACTACTGATAGCCGGTGGCGCTGACCCATTGTTGACATCAAATGATGGAACTACGGCATTAATGGTTGCTGCTGGCGCCGATTTTGTAGAGGGTCAGGATAAGTACAACAGGCGCTGGTTCGATGACAATGTAGTTGCACTGCAAGAGTCCGCTTTATTGGCAGTGCAGAAATGTCTGGAATTGGGCCTTGATATCAATGCAAAAAACCAGAGCAATCAAACCGCACTTCATGGTGCTGTCTATTTAGGTGGCGCCCGACTCCTTTCTTATATGGTGGAAAATGGGGCAAATATAGACGCGATAAATGATCGTGGTCAGACTCCTTGGATGATAGCCAACAAAGGAGAATACCGCGCAGGGTCCTTGCTGACACTACCAGAAATTGCTGTTCACTTGGAACGGCTTGGTGCTGATACGACCCTTGGTGAGGACCTAGGCAGGTACTACGAAAGAGATGCGGCTCAGGCACCACAATAAATCCCCAGAGCCGAATTAAAAGTGAGTGGGCAGTCAAAATACAAACTCACCCCCAGGGCTTTAACTATTGAATCAATCAGTCTGTAAGTGGCCCAGGCAGCAAAGCGAAAACATCCCTTTTTCCAGGTACACCCCGAATTTTATTGTATTTTGAAATCGGCTGGCGTTAAGATGCGAGAACCTGGTAAATAACCGCTTAACACAAATCAAGCTACTAACAACAAAAACATGCTGTCTAACCATAGTACCGTAATTGGCTATTGGAGAATCATATGAAAACAACTCGTCGCGGATTTGTAGGAACAATCGCACTCGGCACCGCTGCAGGCGTACTAGTGGGCACATCTCTCTTCAGCAAGGAAGCCAAGGCTCAAACCCGGGTTGAATCCAAGTCGGGCATTTACGACAACGGCATCATTCAGCTTAATCAGAATGAGAGTGCTCGTGGCCCTGGCCCGAAAACCATGTCGGCCCTGCATTCTCATGTTACCAAGCGCGTCGGTCGCGGTTATTCGCCGGATCATGTAAACGAACTGCGAGACGGCATCGCTAACTACTACAATTTGACAACTGACTATGTACAACTGGCAACTGGTTCGACTCCTTTATTACAAGGATCGGTAAGAGCATTCTGTTCGGCTGATAAAAAGTTTGTGACGCCGATGCCTACCTACTCAACCAGTTTGGGCACGGCTCGACAGATTGGAGCTGGAATCGAGGAGCAGTCCCTTGATAGCTCATTAAGCATTGATCTCGATGCCCTTGCCGGTGCGGCACCAGGGGCAGGCCTTTTGTATTTCTGTAATCCTAATAACCCCACCGGAACTGTACATGGCCCGGCCGCTGTTGAGCGCTTTGTACGCCGCGTCATGGCCGAAGCACCAAACACCATGATTCACATCGATGAGGCCTACATCAACTACGCCAAACCTGGCGCGATGGAAACAGCTTTGCCACTAGCACTTGAATTTGAAAACGTTTTTATTACCCGTTCGTTCTCCAAGGCTCATGGCTTAGCGGGTCTACGTATCGGCTACGCGCTGGCTCAGGAACAGACTCTGGCCAAAATTCGTAGCGTTTGGGGCATGGGTGATGTGAACATGCTCGGGGCCATAGCCGCACTGACAGCACTGGAAGACAAAGAGCACATTGCCTGGGAGGCACAAGAGAATGCCGAGATACGTGAAATAGTCGTCGGTGCTTTTAATGAAATGGGCTTCGAGGTTGGGGATTCCAACACCAACCACATTTTTGTCAACCTCAGACGCCCGGCTCGCGAGTTCCGCCAAGCGTGTCTTGAGCATAAGGTGCTGGTGGGTAGAGACTTCCCACCGTTGGAAAATACCCACTGCCGAATATCACTCGGCAGTAGAGAAGAGATGAAAATAGCAGTAGAGGTATTTAGAAAAGTTTTAGCTTAATACTCACAACAACCGACCCGGGTTTTTATTGCTGAGAAAAAACTCGGCACCCCATTAGGTCCATCATAATAAAGTCCTTTAAAAGAAGGGGAACAACGATGTCAAAGATCGTCGGACTAAATAGAAGAACCTTCATCAAGAACGTTGGCGTGACTGCACTGGCTGGTGCGGCGGGAACCGTTACCACGCTCAACACAGCCTCCGCCCAAAGCTCAAGCAGTATTCCGAGACTGGCAAGCGGTAAATTTGACTTTGACACGCCTTACAATCGTGTCGGAACCAACTGCTCCCGCTGGGATTCACCCCCTCAAAGATACCCTGACGGCATATTCAAGTACGGTATGGGTGTAGCATCAATGGATTTCGAATGTGCGCCCTGTATTACCGATGCACTTACGGAACGCGTTCAGCATCATAACTGGGGCTATCTGAGCACTACCGAGCCGTTAAGAGAAGGCATTGTGAAGTGGAACGGTGAACGTCATGGCGTCGATCTCGATCCTGGATCGATCACGATTTCCGACGGTGTCTACCCGGGTATTATTGCCGCGTTGCGATCCTTCGTTCCGACGGGTAATAAAGTGCTGTTGACCACCCCTGCCTATTCCGGTTTCTACTCCATGGCACGCGCCGCGCATGTGGAAACAATAGACAGTCAGTTGCTCTACGCAAACGGTCGCTACGAGATCGATTGGGAGGATCTGGAGTCGAAGATGACTCCAGACGTGAGAACGATGATTGTCTGCAACCCGCAGAATCCGACCGGCAATGTGTGGACCGAAGAAGAACTATTACGCATTGGCCGTCTCTGTTTGGAGCACAAGATTATCGTACTGGCTGATGAGATTCATTCCGATGTGATTCGCGCTGGTCATAAATACGTGCCCTTCGCCAGCCTGCCGGATGAAGCAGTAGTAAATAATGCCGTATCCTTCAACGCCATCAGCAAGACCTTTAACTTGGCAGGCATGAAGAACGCCTATTTTTATTCCAAAAGCCCTCTGTTGCTGGCACGGGTGAATCAATTCCACCGAGCCGAACTCAGCACCCTGGGTGTCGTAGCCAACGAGGCGGCTTATCGTTACGGTGCCGAATGGTTCGACCAGGCAAATGCCTATATGGATGATAACCATACCTTTGTTGAAAACTACATCAAAGAGCACATACCCAACGTCGGCTATACGCGTAACGAAGGTACTTTCATGACCTTTCTCGACTTTAGCCAAGTTATGGAAGCCATCGGCGCAGAAGAAATGGCCAAGGTTCACGGTAAAGATACAGCGGAAGCTTACTTTCAGGATTGGCTGACCGAGAAGTCCGGTGTCTATCTGAATCCCGGATCAAGTTACGGTACTGGAGGTGAAGGGCATATGCGTATGAACATTGCATCGTCACGACTGGTGTTGAAAGAAGTGTTTGATGCGATGGCGGCTGCAGTACGCAACGTTTGAAATTGCTGTAACTCAAGGAATAAGTCGGAGGTAAAATTTTACCTCCGACGCTACTAGCAGAATGTTCCGAATTAACGCGGAGGTCGAGCGTGAGCGGCTCCGCGGAAGATAGCATTCATCAATATGACATTTAGGCCATCCAGATAAGCTCTCACGGTCGGATCCTGAGTGAAGCTAATTACCTGTCCTGCCCCCCTGGATTGCTGAATAACAAATGGCTTGTAAGCTAACTGACGACGGTTTTCATCCCAGAGATAGCCACTGGCAAGCAACTCATCAGGCCCCTGGAATCTTACCACATTAACACCGTCGTTAATCCTGATCGGAGTGTAGACGTCAGTGCCTCGCACTAACACATTCAGGACCGGCGCGACGCCTGCACTTAGCCAATGCTCCGGATGCACATCCGCGCGTACCAGCACACCCGCCACTGCATCGGGGTCATCTTCCAGGGCTACAATCTGCTCCAGGTACTGTTCTTCGCCGGTAAGATATTGGCCTTCCACGGTGGCTTCTTCATCCTCCTTGTCCTCTTCGGGAACGTCTTCTACTTCAACTACAGCTCGCTCCCGCCGTACAGCAATCAGGTCTACCTCTGGATCGGCGAGAAAGCTTGTTGCATTACCAAGTGCGATTAAGACTCCACCGTCTTGCACCCAATCCTTGATGTTCTCTATGCCCGCTTCACCAAGTACAGCCTTGTACCCGGCGCCTCTCATGAGAGGCAGTATTAGTACCTGGTAGCGATTCAAGTTGGCATTACGCAAACGATCAACACGAATTGGCGTTACCGGATAATCGAACTGCCGTTCAATAACGAAACGGGTGTTGCCAGCGCTGTAGGCGATGGTTGGCTCGTCCCAAGCTATTGCAACCTTCGGCGCCGAGATCCTTACTACATTAGCACTACCAAAACTCGGCCCGTCGGTAACCCAACTATCGTTGACGGAAACCACGTTGGCACCTGTTAGTGCTGCCAATTCGTTGACCGTTTCGAATAAATCATCGGGGTTATCAGCCACGTCCAGAATCAGGCTACCCGCCGGATATTCGTTATCTATGTTGGTAAATGCCTTGTCGTTACTTTTCACTGACAATCCCCGGCGCAAAGCTTGAGCCAAAAATCGCACGGCAGTAGCCTCCCCCCAGGGCACAATATAAGCAACCGAGGCTTCTCCACCTGACACCACCCCGGGTTGAACCAGTTCGGTGCCAGACAACTCGAAATCTCCCGATGGCACGCGATTACAGGTGTCAACATCAATGTTGAACATCAGGGGTAATGACCAGGCGGTAACATCATAGATCTCATCGGGCAGGTTTTCCGCACGGCGCCGCTCTTGCTCCAGGAGAAAATCCTCCTCCATAGAGACTTCAACATCCATCAAGGTTCTGATGAAACGCTTAGACGGTTGATCGGATCGGATTACATAGGTGCCTGCCTCATAAGACTCCCCGCAGGCATTGAAAGAGCTCAAAGCACGATTCACCTGAATATCCTGTCGACTCAATAGTCCGGCTAGTTTATTCGCCGCCGCCTGATCATTCTGTGTTGGAATAATGTAGGCCTTAACATCTTCGTCTTCACCTTCTTCTATTGCGGACACGCGGTAATTATAAAAATCCCTCAGGAATTTTTCCCGGTTTATCTGCACTGTTTCGGCTGTCGCTAGTGAGGTCACGAAATGATTGCGCACCGTGTCTCTGTAATGCAGTTCGACACCATCGTATTGTCGAAAAATCAGGCCCCGGGTGGAGGCCTGTTCATAAGTCATAGCGATGCTGCCAAAGTAAGAGGGCCAACTGGCACCATAACCAGGATAAAAAGCATCATAGACTTCACGGGTGAAGTAATCTAATCCGAATTGATCAAAATAACGTGCATTGTTGCGCCCAAATAACTGTAGGCTGGCACGCTGATCCTCGGCTAGATGTGGGTTAAACGGAATTGCTTCAGGAGCAAAGAAGTAAGTACCGTCCGATCCCATCTCATGCGCATCGACATAGGCCACGGGGTAAAACTCCAGCATGGCGCGCGTCCGGCCCTGGGTTTCGGGCTGGGTTTGAATGAACCAGTCACGGTTCATGTCGAACAGGTAGTGGTTAGTACGTCCACCGGGCCATGGTTCGTCATGCTCGGCAGCCAGACGGTCAGAATCAGGGACCAGACCTTCTGCTGTTTGAAACTGGTGGATAAAGCGATCGCGCCCGTCCGGGTTCTGCATTGGATCTATGACGATCACCGTGTCATTCATAATATCGGCAACCCGCGCATCACCCCTGGAAGCCAGCAGGTGGTAGGCTGTAAGCATGGCCGCGTCGGTAGAGGAAATCTCGTTTCCATGCACGCCATAGGAGAGCCAGGTTACGGCGGGCTGATTTTCAATGATTTCCGCCGCCGTGTCTTCATCCGTCATCTTCGGATCAGCCAATTGCTGCATCCCATTCTTGACGCCGTCCAGGTTGGTAATATTGTCAGCAGAGGAGATTACCGCATAGATCAACTCCCGCCCTTGCCAGCTACGCGCATACTCGGTTAGTACCACTCGTTCTGGCGCGGCAGCAGCCAGTGCCTCGAAATACCGAATAGCATCGTGGTGCCAGGTAATTCTTTCCCCCGGCCGATAGCCAAGTACTTGCGCGACAGTAGGAATTGCCGGATCGTAATTCGCGTCTGGCCAATAAACAAAGTCATCCTGGGCCAGGCTTGGGGTGAAAAACAAAAAAACGATTGACGCGCTCAGCGCTGACGTGAAGTACATGATTCTTTTTATCATTATTGGTCTCAACTTGATGTTGTTAGTTTGAATACTGTGCCTGAATTAAATCGGTTTTGTGCATAGCAGGGCCCAGGTCACTGATCGGGCCTTTTCACATATTGTTCATACCATGCCAGATAGCGATTCAACCGGTCTAACTGAAACGTGGGTTTTCGAATACCGTGGGACTCTCCAGGATAAACTATCAATTGAGTTTCGCGGCCCAATCGTTTCAGTGCCTGATATAATTGTTCCGAGTTCAAAATAGGAACATTCCAATCCTGTTCACCACCCATAATCAGTGTGGGTGTAGTAATGTTAGCCACATCGTTAAAGGGAGAAATGCGCTCCCAGGCTTCGGCGTTTTCCCAGGGCAAACCCAGTTCTGCTTCCCATTGCCGCTGGTAATGGTCGTGCCCATAGTTGGCGCGATAGAGCACTTCGCTAGCACCCGAGATAGCTCCGCTAAAGCGCTCAGTCTTGGTAATGACATAATTGGTCAATATGCCCCCGTAGGACCAGCCTCCCACACCAAGGCGTTCGGGATCGGCATAGCCCTGCTCAATGACGTAGTCTATACCCGCCATTACATCTTCAAAATCCCTGGTTCCCCAGGCCTGCCAGATTCCCAGCGAAAAATCCTGGCCATAACCCGAAGATCCGCGGGGATTGGTCAATACCACCACATAACCGTTAGCGGCAAACAACTGCGCCTCGAAATTGAAGTTGAAATCATACTGTGACACCGGGCCTCCATGAATACGCAGCAAAGTTGGATACTTGAAGTTTGCATTGAATCCAGGTGGCTTGAAGACAAATCCTTCTATCTCAGTTCCGTCTGCACTGTCAAAATGTATGTTTTCAACCCTGGCAAGGTTCAGTGAATCCAGTAGTGCTTTGTTAGTAAAGGTGAGTTGGCGAAGCTCATTACTGCCCTGATAAAAGACCTCGCTCGGTAGATGGGGTTCACCCACTAAGGCAGCGACCTGTCCGGCTTTGTTCATGGTAAATCCACGCACACTACGCTGACCGGAAATTGAGCGTTGGAAATTTTCTCCCGAGGTGTCAATCGAGGCCAGGTGCCTCTCGCCACTGTCCTCCACTATAAAAATAATTTCACTGCCATCAGCGGAAAATCGCGGCGAACTGACGTTACGATCCAGCCGACTGGTGAGAACTCGTGCACTGCCTCCAGTTGCCGGAGAGATTGCCAGGTGATTGGTTGCATACCAGATGATGTCTGGTTCGGTTACCGTGACATAGGTAATGGTTTGCCCATCAGGACTCCACCGGGGCGCAGAATCTGAACCAGGATTGGTGGTAACCTGAAGTAATGTGCCGCCGACGTCTGGACTATCCGCTGACACCACCCAAATGTCGGTATTGCTATTCGCATCGGGCTCCTCGGTTCGGTTGCTGACAAAAGCAATCAATTCTCCATCAGGGCTCCAGGCGGGTTGGGTGTCGTCGTAATCCCCCGAGGTTAAAGCCGTGACTTCTTCTGAATCCAACTCCATTACATACAGGTGGGTGCGGCGTCGGTCCAGGTAACCGGTATAATCCCGCTTGAACTGCAAACGATCGATGACCCACGGCTCTGGCTTGTCTTCGTCCTCGTCATCTGTCTCTTCTTCCGGATCTCGAATAATCAGTAACAGGCGCTGGCCATCGGGTGACCATCGGTAATCCTCGACTCCCTGCTCGATTTCGGTAAGCTGAACCGCCTCACCACCACGAAGATTCAGCGCCCATACCTGACTCTCGCCGTCATTGCGGGAAGCGATGAAAGATAAGTACTTACCGTCAGGGCTCCAGCGTGGCTGACTGGCAGACGAACCGACTCCCGTCATGGGCAGTACCTCGTTATCTGTGGTGGACGCGATCCAGATACGGGTTTCAGATTCATCGTCTTCCACGCTTGTCTCACGAACCGTATAGGCAACCCAGTCACCATCAGGGCTGATACGGGGACTACCAACCTGCTTAATCTCAAACAGATCGTTGGGCGTTAACAGGTGTCTGTCACCTTCAGATTGGGCGAATAGAACTGCCGGGGGCAGGGATACAAATAGACTCAGATAAGCGATTAGTCGAGGGTATTGCATGGAGAACTCCAGCGCATTGTCATTTGGTTATTGTAAACAAATATTAGTCTACCGAAACCTGAAGGATACCGGGAAAGTGGATGCGTCGCCAAATCCCATTTGTCAGTAACACAAGTTTACCAATCACAGGCAGGTAAAACTGAGGCTTATGAAAGAAAAGGGGCCGTAGCTCCCTATTGTGGGTCTTGCTATGGTTTAGTGTGAGAGTATTTCTACGGTTGAGTCAAACGGTTGGTAGGCACGCCAGGCAACAATGCTTAGCGTAAGAGTCAGACGCAGATAAGTTTGCGTCCTCAATGGGATCGAATTCAATGTTCAAGGTAATGACGGGCACAACTGGATAAAAACCAAATTCAAAGTAAATAAGGAAAATTTGCCCAGACTCTTTTCCCCTTCGCCTATTCCGATGATAATAGGCGCTCTCTTGAATATTGATCGAGCTCCTATTATGTTTAGACGCCTTAAAGATTGCCACAATGTGGAAGATCTGCGCCGGTTGGCAATGCAGCGGCTTCCTGGCCCCATTTTCCACTACATAGATGGTGCAGCAGATGACGAGGTGACCTATCGACGAAACACCTCAGCATTCGATGATTGTGATCTGGTGCCCAATGTTCTGGTCGGCGTCGAAGAGATCGACATGTCCGTGACTGTAATGGGCCAGAAACTGGCAATGCCGGTTTTCTGCTCCCCGACCGCTTTACAGCGTTTGTTCCACCACGACGGGGAACGCGCCGTTGCCCGAGCAGCGGAAAAATTTGGCACCATGTTTGGCGTCTCAGCATTGGGAACCGTAAGCCTTGCTGAAATTGGTGAAATGATTTCAACACCTAAAATGTTTCAGTTTTACTTCCATAAGGACCGAGGCCTTAACGATGCCATGGTGGATCGAGCGCAGGCAGCAGGATTTAATACACTGGCGCTTACTGTTGATACCATTACCGGTGGCAATCGAGAACGAGACCTCTACACCGGGTTCACTTCTCCACCACGATTGACTTTGAAAAGTCTCATTAGCTTTGCGCTCCATCCCGGTTGGGCATTCAATTATTTCTTCCGTGAGGCTTTTGAACTCGCTGAGCTCAAGGATTTTGTACAGCAGGGCTCGAATGTGGCGGTTTCAATTGGAGACTATTTCGCGACGATGTTGGACCAGTCGATGAATTGGTCAGATGCTGAAGCACTCAGAGTTAAATGGGGTGGACCATTTTGCCTGAAAGGAATCATGAGTACGGCTGATGCCTTGAAAGCTGTCGATATCGGTGCCGATGCCATAATGGTATCTAATCATGGTGGACGGCAACTGGATGGATCCCGATCACCCTTTGACCAGATTGCGGAAATCACCGATGCAGTGGGCGACAAGATTGATGTCATTCTCGATGGCGGTGTGAGAAGGGGCACTCATGTCCTGAAAGCCATAGCCGCTGGAGCAAAAGCCTGCTCGGGGGGTCGCCTGTATCTCTATGCGCTGGCCGCCGCCGGGCAACCAGGTGTTGAGCGAGCGTTGCAGAATCTAAAAGTAGAAATCGAGCGGGACATGAAGCTGCTGGGTGTCACTAAGTTGTCTCAACTGAATCGGGATATGCTTCGTTACCGTAAAAACTGACTCATAAGAGCCTGCAACGATCCAAGCATCACCACTTGTGGATTCTCTCATTCTCTGTTCAAGCTCTTCAGGATTAGTTTTGTTCAGTCCTACCCAGTTGGGCTCGCGATAAATTCCTTCATAAAGGAAGTTTCAAAAAGGTGCCGGCAAGATCAACCTGCTCTACGCCTGACCGGGTGTAATCGCAGACACCAAGAGGGAATATATCTTTCAACCTGGTGAATTCCTCATCGTTGATATCAATGTTGTAGTCTTCTTTGCTGACGGGTTTCAAAGCGCACTTTACTACATCATCAGCGAGCGTCGCACCTGCGGCCAACCTGGGATTGGTGTGGTTTGGATACAGGGTATTACAGCGACCGGTATTGGAAAAGGTTGCCACTTCATCAATTCTTGCTCCTTCGATATTCCAACAACCGTCAACTGCCGCTGCGGGTTTGGCTCGAACTATTTTATCTATGGTTCTGTCTTCAGAGTTGTCACTGGAAATCCCGTTTAACCACTCACTCATAGTATCCAGCGCCAATGCACTGACCATAGCACCATAACCTTCTGTCTGGGGTGAGTAAATCCAGATCACCTGATTATCCACTCGACCATTGGCATGCAATATCCTTTCGCGTATCTGGAAATCACGGAACCGGTCATGGATATCACCCAAATCATCTCGGTAGCTTCGATAATGTAATATAGGCACACTGCCGAGGCCACCTGCCCCTTGATTTACCCGGCCTGTATTGTAGATTGCATGCAGCCCGACCAGCTGCGCGGAAGTGCGTTCGGCAACCAGTTTACCGTCCCTGTCATAGCCGCCGACTTTCTGATTCAAATCCAGAAACATCTCTTTGCTTATCTCACCATTGTTCAGCGCCAACAAACCATATTGCAGGCCCACGTTGTCCAGGGCCTGGTTACCATAGCCGGTTTCAGGATCTCTGCCGACACTCGCAATATTAGTGTCATAAATAGTACACCTGGCTCCTGTAGGGTTAGTCTCGGCGTTATAAATCATTTCCTCGGGAATGCCACAACCCCTGTCCGCCACAATTACATCAATCAGCGAGCGATTCCAGGCGGCGCAGGTCCCATTAAAATAACCCTCAACAGCCTCTCGTTGCACATCACTCCACTCACTTTCACTGGACTCGAAGTAGCGAATAAGTAATCGACAATCAGCGACGCCAGGACGTAAGCTGAAGGAATCGGCAAAAGACAAACTTGGCATTAATCCGTCAAGTAATCCGGGGTAGTTCTGGGTAATCAACAGTTGCTGAATAGCACCTCCTGAACCACCACTGCCGGCAGTCCATCGGGGCACACCAAAGGTTTCGATAAAGTGTTCCTTCACCATCATCAATGTTTCGGCGGATAAATTGTCATTACAACGATGACCCATAACATTCATCGAAGAAAGTGCATGGGCAAAACCACGAGACAGCACCATGTCGTTCAATACCGAAGCGTCTGTTCGAGTTCCCTGGTTGTAGTTGGTGCCACAACCACCACCAAAACTGAACAATAACCGACGGTTCCAGCCTTCATCTGGCTTCCAGTCACTTTCGTTGTCTTGCGGATTATCAAGTACCGCTATTCGGTAGACTGCACGATTGATCGTACCCGCTTCGACCCGAACGATATAAGGAACGGTTTGACCAGAACTGGTTGTGGTGTTGGCCAGATCAGCTGGAAAGGTGGTTAGGGGTTCATACAGCCGCTTAAACTCCCCATCGGAATCGCTGGATTTGTAGTAATAGCTCACTTTGGTTAGGGCAGAACAATCGCTGTCAAGCGGTGCCCCAAGCCCGGATTGTTCGGTGCGACAGACCATAGGATCAAAATGGGGACCGGAAACAATGGGGCCGGTAATCGGATGGTTTACCAGGGTAATGCTGGCCTGTACCTGTCCTGATCTATCAGTCGCAACAATGAGGTTATCGCCAATGACCAGGTCAGAAACTCTGCCAACCAGGGAATTGTCACTCGATCTCTGAAATAAACCGCTAATATCACTTTCTGCCCTCAATACCTGGACCTGATCCAGGGCAATGCCCCTGGCGCTGATTTCCAACAAAGCATCACCACCACTTACCATGTCAGCCCGGCTCGATAGCACAGTAATATCGATTGAACCGGAAATTGCTGGCGAAGAGGCCGTCTGCTGCTCAGGGGAACAGCCAGCAATAAAAATGATTAATAGAATAAATGTTGAATAACAGGAAACAGATTTTTTAGTCATAGTTTGATTCCCCTGTTTTTAGGATGATCTGAATTTGACCTAGGATAGGCAAAAATCGGCTATTAAACTATCTCTTTTAACCCTGTGCTTGTTGCAAAACCAGACAACCAAAGACGTAATATCAAGGTCCATTGACCAGGGTCAATCTCTTATCGCGCTGTCTGTCGGTCATCGGGGTCAGGCCTGAATATAAGATACCGAATATCCGAATCCAGACTACTCCACCAATGAGGAACGTTTCCAGGTATAACGATCACGTCACCTGCTGCAATCTTCCTGCTTACCCCACCGGTTATTCCGCTACCAGCAAAATTCGGACTTTTAGTGTTTGGGCTCATACCGGAACTACGTTCCTCAGTTATTGTCCCACCGGTGACCAGGGTACCTGATCCTTCGAGCATGAAATAAATTTCAGAAACCGTGGTTTGGTGACGAATTGCATTACCTGAAAGCGACTGTGGCCGAAATACACCGTATACCCCATTCTTATAACCACCCACTTCGACAACCCTGATTGGTCTGTCGCTGATGCGATCCTTGGGCAGCGCATCAATAAACGCTTTGATATCAGCAGCAGTCACATCGACAGCTGGCAATGATGACTGCGCTAATGTCCCAGTGATAAACAACAATGTAACAAGGATAAGGATGGTTTTAAACATGAGCAACTCCAGGATTATTGTTACTTAATTGCAACAGTTTTTTTCAGCCGGATGGTGAGGGGTCAATATTAACTTTTTCTAAATACAGTGCAGATTCAGAACGATTGATGTCGCAAAGTAGCTGCCATGTTAACACCTCTTTAAACGAGGCACAGCGCTGGCTAAAGTGAAGGATAGTTGGTCGTGCGAACAGGGACCAGGTGACTCAGCTTCGCGAGTAGTCTACACAAGAGACATTCGGGGATTGCCAATCACTCAATAAAAATCAAACTAACGATCTTTGAATATTTGT
>SMVB01302223.1_pt1 | contig 30740 bp, 23 predicted proteins | sample 2456461 | NCBI WGS metagenome assembly SMVB01 (sample SAMN11095934, study PRJNA526329) | marine sediment metagenome | biome: Marine sediment; feature: Surficial sediment; material: Deep marine sediment; isolation source: Hadal surficial sediment | place: Pacific Ocean | collected 2014-05 | depth... | reverse complement strand
CCGGGGAGAATACTCGAGAGTAGGTGAACTCTCCGCCGGCTCTACAGAGGAAGAACTAACGAGAGCCTATACGCTGCGCGCCGCCATGGAAAGCGCCCGGAGTTCCTCCCTGAAATCCGGATGAGCGATCCGGATTAGCAATTCGGATCGTTCGGCAAGCGAGGCATTTTTGAGCCTGGCAATACCGAATTCAGTGACGACAATGTCAACATCGGTGCGCAACGCTGTCACCATTTCTACCTTTTGCACAATCCTGGACACGGTTCCGTTTTTCGCCGTCGCTGAAAGTGCAACGATAGATCGACCGCCACGACAAGATTTTACAGCGCGCATGAAATCGACAGAACCACCTGTACCGGAAATTTGCCACCCATTTACAACCTCCGCATTCACCTGGCCAAACAGATCAATCTCTACCGCAGAGTTAACCGAGACGAAGTTATCAAGCTGCCTGATCACATCAACCTCGTGAGTATAATTAGCCGAGTGAAAAGACACGGTTTTTTCATTTTGCAGCCAGCACAGTAATTGGCTGCTGCCATTAGCCATACCCGTCACATGTTTGTATCGATCGATGGCCTTGTATTTTCCGGTGATGTTACCATCGACTATAAGTTTCATGGCACCGTCATCCAACAAACCAGAATGGAAACCAAGGTCGTTTTTATCGCCAAGACCCGCGAGAATGGCCGCTGGAACCGCACCAATCCCGGTTTGTATGCAATCGCCATCCTGAATCAGGTCTGCAACGAGTTGGCCTATCTTCCCTGAAACCGGGTCTATTGTCGCAGCGGGATAAGTCGCCGCAGGCGTGTGGCTGGCGAAAAGGTAATCCGCAGAACCACCCACCAACAAGGAACCGAGTGGCGCAGTAAATTCATCTGACACCTCGACAATTTTGACTCTTGCGCTAGTCATTGCCGCGCCCACGTAATCAATGTTGCTGCCGAACCGAAGATCACCATTGATATCCTTCGCTGCCAACAGCAGGGCTACATCGACAGATTGAGTCGCGATATAGTCATATATCGCCCGCATGTGCATGGGCACAAATTTTACGCGGCCCTGTTTCAATCCATCTCTTAGAAAAGGCGTCATAAAGAAGGTCGTTTGTGTCGAACCTTCTCCAATATCAGACAGGTCCCGTTGATTCACCGCGGCAATTGGTTGCTGTATAAAGTGCAGATCCCCGACGGCATCCAACGAATCCAGCAAGCCGTGCGGTTCATTTGTACCGCCGCCCACATAAATACAATCGCCTGGTTTGATCAATTTATTGAGATCGCCGGGATCGATCCAGTTAGCCACTACCTACTCCCATTATTCATGATCAAGAGCCTTCTAATCGAGCAACGCCAGCACATCATCCAGTGACATCTTCGCACTGACCTCGCTACCCTCGAGCAGGCTATCTGCAAGATCCCGCTTCTGCGCATGAAGCTTAACGATCTTCTCCTCAATGGTATTGTTAGCCACCAGGCGATATACCGTAACCGGTCGTTGTTGACCGATTCGATGGGCACGATCACTGGCCTGATCTTCAACTGCAGGATTCCACCATGGATCCATGTGAATAACGTAGTCTGCTGCAGTCAGGTTGAGTCCTATGCCACCCGCTTTCAAGCTGATCAGAAATAATTCACTCATCCCCGCCTGAAACGCATTAACAGCCTCGGTTCGTTTTTTAGTGGGCGTTGACCCATCCAGGTATTGATAGGAAACCCCTCGCTTATCAAGGTAGGCACGAATAAGCGAAAGGTGATCCACGAACTGGCTGAATACCAGGGCCCGATGATTGTTATCCAACAGTTCATCAAGTACACCACCGAGCACCTCGAGCTTCGCGGAAGGCATATTGCCACCGCCCAGCACCATGTTTGGATTACAAACAGCCCGTCGCAACCGGGTAATACTGGCAAGAGCACGGATGCGCTGTTGATTAGGCTTCAGATCCCCTTCCTTCATCTGGTCAACGGCTTCCAGTCTCAATGCCTCATACAAGGCAGTTTCCTGTTCGCTCAGTTCAACGTGTAAAGTGATATCTGTTCTTGGGGGAAGTTCCTTCAACACATCACGTTTCAGACGGCGAAGAATAAAAGGACTGATTAGTTTCTTCAGCCCCGCCCTGGCTTCTGCATCGTTTTGCCCCTCAATCGGTTGTGCGAATTTTTTATTAAAATATTCACGTGAACCCAACAGCCCGGGGTTAATGAAATTGAACAAATTCCATAATTCTCCGAGGTGATTTTCAATCGGTGTGCCTGTGGCAATGATCTTGAAATCACCTTTCAGGCCCATCACTGCCCGGGATCGTTTAGTTGCAGGGTTTTTAAATGCCTGTGCCTCATCTGCAATGATCGTATTCCAATGCACGGCTTGGAGCGCAGCGCTTTCAACCTGCAACAGGCCGTAGCTGCAAATAAGAAGATCGTATGGTTGCAGGTCATCCAACATTCTTTGTCGATTACCTTCACCAAATCTCAAAGGGTTTAGGGTGGGTGCAAACCGATTGGTTTCTTCTATCCAGTTGGTACAAACGGAGGTGGGAGCGAGAACCAGGACCGGTCCCAGATCGGCTCGCCTAACAACTGCCGCAAGGGCCTGAACCGTCTTGCCCAGGCCCATATCATCCGCAAGACAAGCACCAGCTCCCCATTCTGCCAGTCTGGCCAGCCATCTAAACCCGGCTAACTGATAGTCTCGCAAATCAACCTGCAGCGTTTTTGGCACGACAGGGTCAAGATCCCTTGCTGCCTGCAAGCGATCCTTAAGAGCATCCCAGTTCGCATCAGCACTAACAGACATACCGTCGATACTTTCTTCCAGGCTGTCCGCATTCAGCGCGTGAACCCTACCGTTGTTACTGTAATTGCCCAGCTCATCGAGTCGTTTTCGTAGTTCATTGGTTAACGTCAGGAACTGCCCATCTGCAAGTTTTATGAACCGGCCAGAACTGGCGCTTATTAACTCCAGCAGGTTTTGCATGGAATAAACCGTATTCGCGTCCGCTTTAAGCTCACCATCAATTTCAAACCAGTCTGTACGCTGCCTCAAGGAAATTGACATTTCCGAGATACCCAGGGGAGTACCGAGCCTGATCTTCTCACCCTGCGGCCAGGTTAGAACGACGGAGTCTTCCATGGATTGCAAGTTCAACAGACCTTCGAGTGCCTCTTGCGCTTCTTCCCACTGCCATTCACCAGGGCTGAACTCAAGCAGACCATGACAACTGTCAATGACGGACCGGAGCAGATCCTTTTCCGCATCGAGATCTCGTTGTGTGTGCAATCGCCTGCCTTCAATTTCCGCAAAAATGCTCGCGCCGCCTCTGCCGGGTTGTAGAACAGGCCCATTGGCGAGTGGTTGTACGTGAAAGCTCAGCCGCAGCCCCGCATTGTATGATTGCAAATGGATGTACAACCGAGGGTCTGCCTCTACCCGTTCGGCCTGGGTCTCGGTCACCCCCGCCACATCGGAATGTACCGTTAGCAAGGGAGCAACGGCAGAAATGCTTTCCATCACCTTGTCCTTCGCGGATAGCGGCACCTCAAGACCATCAAAGTCAAGTATCTGCGCAATCTTCAGGTGTTCCTCGGAAAACTGGTAGATCCTGTATTTACCTGGTGCTTGTTCAAGGATGAGGCAGTCATCGCCATCTGAATACGGCTCAAGTGAAATTCTTAAGTTATCGCCTTGTTCCTGAACCAACAATTCCGGGCTGGCTTCCTGGATATCGACCTGCACCTGGGGATTGTTTAACAAGAAGATATCGGGATGGCCTGCTGCCGCAAGCATCGCCTCAGAACTGTTCAGAAAGTACGAGATTTTTCCATATCCGTAATAATCTGAAGATCGTTCCCGTTCAATGCACTGGATTATTTTGTGATCTGCCTCTGTTAGATAAGAGAGCTTTTCAGCCTCATTGGCAAGACGTTTGAGAGAGACAATCCTTCCTGCCGTCCAGCCTCCATTTTTCTTCGATTTTTGTTCTTTGGCTTTCAAACTAAGGCCACCAAAACCCTCGTCGACAAACCAGGCCAAGCGGGAAATTCCCTGCTTCTTTTTAACTGACGGTGAGGAAGCCGTATTTGAGACTCTAACCAGGGCGTTAAGAGATCGCTCCCAACTCTCTAACCGCGGCAACACGTCAATCAAAGAGGGACCAGTAATTTTTCCCGGTTCAAAGTTTCTGTTTAAAAGCGCAGCCTGTACTTGCCTGTTTTGTTCAGCAAACCAGACATAACCTGCCCGCGTGGCATTACCGGTAGCCTTTTCAAGGCTATGCAGGAATGCCTGTTCCGCGGAACCATTGTTCCATACCAGCGAAAGACCGCCAAGCAAATTCTCAAAGGGTGAATATCGGGACAGCTGCCGGTTAAATACACTCCGCTCGAAGGAAGCCTTACCGTCATTAACATCGCGAATGACCTGCAACATTCCCATGGCAGGCCACTGCAAATCATAAGAAACTGCTTTTTCGACCGCATTGAGTTGTAATCTTGCCAATTCTGAATTGCCTATTGATTGATCTTTTAGAAGTGCTAACAGGTAGATCACCCCGGGAAAACCAGGAATAGCAATTCGCCGCTTCCTGGTTGCCTTGCGCGACCGGTTCAGGAAAGACTGGAAGTATGACAGCGAAGCCAGCGTATCGCCTTCCATAAAATGTAAACAACCCAGCAGAACATCTGCGCGCCTGGTACCCAGGCGGGTGAGATCACCTTGCAGAGTTCGCCAGTCGCCCCTTAGCAGTTTTTGCTCGGCATAGAGCTCGAATATTGGAGAGAAATGGAGATTTTTGTCGATATCCAAATTCTGGATCAACGACTCAAGCAATTCAAAGAACACAAGGTGATCAGCCCAGTCATGAATTCCCTGTTCGAATATAGGTTGTAAAATCTGGTACTGAAGGGCCGGCGTAAAGGTCTGGAACCACGATTTGTGCAATGGATTGGTACATATATTTACCAGGTACGTCGAGAGATCCCTGTCTGGCTGCGCCCATGGATCTGCGAGATCCAGAAGTTCAAATACCCGCGAATCATCCACGCAGTGTAATGCATAACGCAATTTTCTCTGTGTCTGATCGGTGGGGTAATAGGAATAGCGGAAACCGAAATCGTCTGCTAAAGGAACGTACCTCAAAGCCATTTTGAGCATCGCAGGAAAAATACCCTCGTCAACCGTCTCCAGGGTAAGCTGTTCCACGATGTGGGAACGGCAGCTCAATTTGCCGTTATTGACTATCAACAAACCCTGGTGCTGTAGCTTTTCCCTGAACTGCTTGTCAAGAAACAGATCTAACCCTTCAAAACGCTTCTCCTCGCGGGCCAGTTCCGAGAGTATTTTCTTCAGTGTTACCTGGTTAGTGGGTTCATAAACGACAGACAGCACTTGAAGAATCAACTTCTCGTGGGAATGAAGGTGGTCGTAATGGCCCACCAGGCGGGAATAAGAAATATCAGGCATTGCCTATTGTAGCTAATTTGCCAGGGAAAGAATCACCAAAAAAGTATTTCTGCCTTGGGATATTTCTGCCTTGGGACACACACCGAAACATAGCTCTGTCGTTTGGCTAATTCCTTGCAAACATCAAACTCATCCATCCGCCCATACGCACGCTGACGCTTCCTGATACTGGCAACCCGGCTAAACCAGGATGCCTGATCATCGGTCATCTTGCGCTCAGGAGGAGAAATCAACAGTTGCAGATGATCGATATAGACCGCAAGCGACATCGGTTGCTTAAAAGAACGATCCCCTATACCGGATACCAATGGTCCGAGTAGTTCGTGCAACCGTTCTGGTGAATTCTCCAGGTGCCGTAATCGTTAGACCAACAAGAGTGTGTGTCTCTTACAAGAAAGAGTGTGAGTCTCTAACACAAGAAAAGCGATCTCTGCCTAAAGAAAAGCGAATTTGGCTGCAAATATCAGTGCTAGGACGTAAACGGCTAGCGGGCACTCACCCGGCTTCCCTGCCAGCACTTTTATGGCCGCATAGGTGACAAAACCGAGTCCAATGCCATCGGCAATCGAGAATGACAACGGCATCGCAATGGCGCAAATGACGGCTGGAGTACACTCTGTATAGTCATGCCAATCAATATCCTTAAGACTGGCAAGCATGATACATGCGACAAACAGAAGCGCCGCTGCGGAAGCGTATGCCGGAACACTTTGCGCAAGCGGCGCGAAGAATAAACAGAGCAGGAAAAGCGAGCCCGTTGTCACAGCGGTCAGTCCGGTTCGTCCTCCCGCTTCAACCCCCGCCGCACTTTCTATAAAGCTGGTAGTGGATGAGGTCCCTGCCAATGATCCCACAATGGTCGCCCCTGAATCCGACAAAAGCGCCATACGCAACCTCGGCATTTTCCCATCTGGTGTGATCAGGTTTGCCCTGTTTGCGACACCTACAATGGTGCCTGCAGTATCAAATACATCGACAAGCAGAAGTGCCAGGATCACGGTGATCATCGAAATATCAAATGCAGCGCGGATATCCAGTTGCAGAAAAACGGGGGCAACGGAAGGCGGCATGGATACAATACCCTTGAATTCCGTCACGCCGAAAGTCCAACCCAGTATCGCGGCGCCCAGCATGCCGATGATGACAGCACCGGTAATCTTTCTGGCACTCAAGGCTGTGATCACCGCAAATGCCAACAAACTCACCGCAGGGCCAAATTCTGTCAGATCGCCAAAGGAAACCAGCGTCGCCGGGTTATCGATGACGATACCCGCATTCTTGAGTGCGATAAATCCTAAAAAGAATCCAATGCCCGACGCAATTCCCAGCTTGAGGTTCCTGGGAATCGCATTGATCAGCCATTCGCGTATCGGCAGGACACTCAAAATGACAAAAATGACACCGGAAATAAAGACGGCGCCCAGCGCTGTCTGCCAGCTGTGCCCCAACCCCAGTACAATACTGTAGGTAAAGAAAGCGTTCTGGCCCATACCCGGGGCCATGGCAATGGGATAATTGCCAAGTATTCCCATGGCGATGGAACCAAAGGCCGCAGCAATACAGGTAGCGACAAATACCGCGCCAAAGTCCATTCCCGCCTCAGATAAGATGGCTGGATTGACGACTGTGATATAGGCCATTGCCAGGAATGTCGTTAATCCCGCAATCAGTTCAAGTCGAACATTTGTATTGTGCTCCGATAAATGAAAAAATTTGTCGAGGAAATCCATAAAGCTCCATATAATCCTGCTCTCGCACCAACTTCCAAGAATAACAAATCAATGGACAAGTATTTTATTTCTGCCAACCAGTTGCTCGAAGATTCATTTAGGCTCGGCAAAATGATCTATCGCAGCGGATTTCGCCCACACTTTATTATTGGCGTATGGCGCGGCGGAACACCGGTCGGCATTGCAGTACAGGAATACCTTGCCTTCAGGGGGATCGAAACGGACCATATTTCCATACGCACCTCTTCCTACTATCACATCGGCCAGCAGGAAAAAACCGTCAATGTACACGGTATGCAATACGTTATTGATACTATTAATGCAGACGATTCGCTGCTACTGGTCGATGATGTATTTGATTCTGGCCGCAGCATCGTCGCCATACTTAATGAACTGAAAAATAAAACCCGGCGTAATCTTCCACACACCATCAAGGTGGCCACACCCTGGTACAAACCCTCAAGAAATATTACAGACATCACACCTGATTACTATCTGCATGAAACTGATAGCTGGCTGGTTTTTCCGCACGAGCTGGTTGACCTCACAGCTGACGAGATCCAGGCAGGGAAGTCCTACCTTTCCGACGATGTAAAAGAGGATTTCAAAATACCCTGACGTCAGCAGAACCCGTGTCTAATCAATTTCGCCCTCGCGATACAGACTAACGGCGATTTTTCTGCTGTTGCCTTCGCGGAGGACCCGGAAATCTATACCACCAGCAATGGGACCTTGTCGGTTATACTGGAAGGTGAGCAACGGTGTAGGACGCGTTCGTGCCGATGGTTAAGGCAAGGGTTAAGTAAATTCCCTGGCTGAAACGGCGCCGGGAAGTCTATTTGTCACATGTTTCATTGCTGATCCATTGCCACCAGCCATCCCGCAAAGGCCTCACGATCATCCGATGACATATTTGTCACGTTGCCAAGCGGCATATAGTTGCTGGACAAAGCCACCTGAATTCTCGCTGCACTGGCGATCACTTCTGCCAATTCGTCCATCACGACCCCTGCGGGTGCCGCCGTGAACCCTGGATAAGTCGGATTCACTGAATGGCAGACAGTGCAATTTTTCTGGACAATCCCCGTAATCTGTTCGTCGGTAAAAGTACTGGCGGTCGAGGAAACAGCGGTAACACGTTCATAACCAAGCAATGCAGCAAGAATCAGAAAAGCAAAAATAGCACGCACCAGTATCCATGGATTGACCTCCCCACGATGACGCAGGTTAAAGAAGTGTCGTGCGTAGGCCATGATGCCCATCACATAAATCAGGATGATCCAGTTGTACTGATGTCCATACAAAAACGGATAGTGATTACTGATCATGCAGAACAGGACCGGCAGGGTAAAATAGTTATTATGAGTGGATCTAAGCTTGGCAAATGCGGCGAGATCAGCATCCGGTTCAATACCTGCTTCCACGGCTTTTACAAAGGACTTCTGCGCCGGGATAATGCCAAGAAACACATTGCCCGCCATAATGGTGCCCATCACTGCACCAATATGCAGGTAAGCCGCTCGGTCAGAAAAAAGCTGGACAGACAGCCACGAGAGAAAAGTCAGGTAAATTACAATAAGAACCGCAAACACCGGGGCATTATGTTTGAGCGGTGATCTCACCGCTAATTCATAAAATCCTATGCCCAGGCCCAGGAATCCGGCGCTCGCAATTACAGCAACCTGCGGATCAGATATCCAGTTGTTGGGCCCAACAAGGAAAGACTGGGCCTGGAGGTAATAAACAGCAACAATCAGGAAAGTACCTGTAATCCACGTGGTATAGGCTTCCCATTTGAACCAGTGCAGCGTCGCGGGCCACTCGGGCGGTGCCAGGTGATACTTGTTAAATTCGTATATTCCACCACCATGAATTGACCAGATATCCCCCTTAATACCCTTGTCCTTCTTCCACTGGGGTGGTTCCTGCAGGGAGTTATCAAGCCAGATGAAATGCAATGAAGCGCCGATCCATGCAATGCCGGTAATCAAATGCAACCAGCGCACAATGAGGCTAAACCAATCGACAATGTATGCTTCCATCAATGATTCCCCTCTGTACCTTTGTTGTATCGTTCAACACCGTGACAATACGTCCGCTCTATGGACCTGTCGTCACCCAGTATCATGTAAATGAATAATTGCTCGGCGATCGTGGCACTCTGATTTAACCGTCTTTCCATGATAGGTGTTGGTGCCGGATCAAGAATCACAAAGTCAGCTTCTTTACCAACCTCAAAATTGCCAATATATTTATCCAGATGAGTCGCCCGGGCGTTACCCAGCGTGACCATATAGAACGCCTCATAAGGATGCAGCGAATACGCCTGCATCTGGCATACCTTGTAGGCCTCAGCGAGCGTCGTTAACATCGACAGGCTGGTGCCACCCCCGACATCGGAGGCAATTGAGAGGGGGATGCCCGCCGCCTTTAACTTCACGATGGGTATAAAACCACTGCCTAAAAACAAGTTTGAGGTTGGACAGAATGCAACCCTGCCGCCATGGTCTGCCAGGCGCGAGATTTCATCATCAGAAAGATGGATGCAATGCGCAAAAATTGACCTTTCTGTGCTCAGCCCATTTCTCTCGTAAGTATCGAGGTAATCACGGGTATCCGGGTGAACGGATTTTAGCCAGCGTATCTCATCCAGGTTTTCCGACATGTGTGTCTGTAACCAGACATCCGGATATTCTTTCAGTAGCTTCCCGGCAAGTTGCAATTGCTGCTCACTGCTGGTACCCGAAAATCGGGGCGTGACGGCATACCCGAGCCTGCCTTTACCATGCCAGCGATTGATCAGGGCCGCCGAGTCATCATAACCAGACCGGGGACTGTCCTGTAATGCGGGTAGAGCATTCTGGTCCATCAACACCTTACCGGCGACGAGTCTCATGTCTCGCTCGAAGGCTGCTTCAAAGAGTGCTTCAGTCGATTGTTTGTGGCTGGTTGTAAAAACAAAGGATGTGGTCGTTCCCGCAGCGAGGCAGTAGTCGAGGAAGTCTTCTGCTGCTTGCCGCGCATATTCCCCATCTTCATATCGGCACTCGGCGGGGAAGGTATAGTTTTCCAGCCAGTCAAGCAACTGGGTGCCGTAACACGCCATCACGTCAATCTGCGGCGAGTGCACGTGGCTATCAACGAAACCCGGCATCAGCAGGTGGTTGGGCAACCATTCGCATTGATCCAGCTTCAAACCATCTCGTGCAGCCTGCTTCGCGTCACAACAAATGGACACCTTGCCTTCTTTTACAACCAGCACACCGTCTTCAAAGTATTCGACATGGGTACCATCATCCAGTGGTTCATCCAGGAAGTGGAGAATTCGGCTCCTGATTGCCAGGCCTGACATCAGCTTCCCCGGTAGGTTGAGTATCCAAACGGGTTTAACAACAGCGGCACATGATAATGCTCATCGGTTGAACCTACTTTGAATTTAATTTCTATATCGGAGTAGATGCTCTGCACATTATTCCGGGCGAAGTAGGGTGCGACATCAAATCTCAAGGTGTAATCGGTGCTTACTAACTGAAACGAATTGTCCCAATCAGCGACACGCCCATCTTCATTCGTCAACCCTGAAGCAATGACTTCCGACCCCTTGAGCAGAACCACTTTTACACCGCTGGCCGGGCTACCCAGGCTTGTATCAAGGATATGGGTTGTGATCGGTGCGTTCATATTATTCTTCTTCTAATTATTATTAAACAGATCCATCAAGGGGATCAAACAAATGGGTTGATGAAATGTGGCTGTCAAGGGCGGCAATCTTCAAGGAGTTTTCCTAGTCGCAACCGGGTAATGGCGGCTTGTTCCCTGGCAGCATTGTCGAGTTCGGTTTGCCTGTCGTTCCCCAGGCGTTCCTGCAGCAGCCCTAACATCTCTGCCGCCGATTTTCCTGTAGCACAAACAATAAATATAAAGCCATGGTTGTCAAGATATCGCACATTCTCATCACGGAGTAATGCCAGTACCTTCTCATCTGCCTCTACAATCTGGCCTTGTTCACGATTGGCGCTAACCGCGTACTTGTTACGCAGTGCATCCATATCTCCAATCCGGGGGTGACCGCCAAAGGCTTCCAGTCTCTCCTTCTCCGTTGAATCAGCCCAGAGTAAATCTGCCGTATTAAGCAGGTTCACTTGCGTTTCGAAGGGACGAGATTTCTCCATTTCTCTCGCCCAGCGCTGGCAATGGCAACATCCGGTGAAAAGCGCGATGCTATCGCCGGACTCCAGGTTATTCAACTCTTCCAGCTTCATACCCTCGCCGGGCCGATGACTTCCTTGATTTCCTGCCAGCTCAAACCACGTCTCGCCGATTTTTCCATTCCTGGCACCAGTGACAGTAGCTGGGCAGCAATAGACACGGCAACTTCCATCGGTAACTTACCCCCGAGTTCCGTCAGCCCGATAGGGCATTGCAACTTTGAAATGGATAATTCATTGAAACCGTCGTGTTGCAAGCGTTTCCTAAACCGTTTCGCCTTGGTATCTGAACCAATCAAACCCAGGTAAGCGAAAGTATCATCCTGCAGAATTTCCTTCGTCAATCGGTAATCAAGGGCATGGTCATGGGTTACGATGACAATGTAGGCGCCATCCGGAATCTGCCTGATATATTCTTCAGGTTCACTGATCAATACCTTCACCACGCCTGGCGGCAAGTCCTCCGGGAAAAGATTCTCCCGGTTGTCCACCCAGGTAAGATGCATATCCAGTTCCGATACGATAGCCACCAGTGCCGTGCCAACATGCCCTGCACCAAACAACACCAGCTCAATGGCTGTACGGGGAAACACTTCAATCAATACCGTGACACTTCCGCCACAACACTGGTTTGCCTGGGCAGCCAGGGGGTAATGATGAATCCGCTGTGTTACCTTACCCATCAGCAACAACTGCCTCGCTTCCTGTGTAGCCAACAACTCAAGCTTGCCACCGCCAATCGAATCAAAAGTCGCGTCTGACGTCACCACCATCTTAGAGCCGCCTTCTCTCGGCGTGGAGCCAGTCGTACCCACTACAGTTACAAGGCTAAAGGGCTCCGCTTCTTCCTGGCACTTAGCCACTGCCTGTTGCCAATGATGTTTAATCATTTGCACTCACCTTCTGCGAGTATTCCCGGGCGGCTAAAATACAACGATACACCTCTTCGCTCGTTGCCGGGGCATTCATATGCGGGTTAACCCGATAGTCCGCGATACTTGCACAGGCATCTCGCAAAGCGCACCAGACAGACAATGCCAGCATCAATGGAGGTTCCCCAACCGCTTTCGAACGGTAGATTGTCTCTTCCCTGTTCTCTTCGTCGAACAGGTCAACGTTAAAGTTTGTTGGTACATCATAGGCCGTGGGTATTTTGTAATTTGCCGGGCTATTGGATATCAGACTACCAGAACCATCCCACAGTAACTCTTCCGTCGTCAACCAACCCATTCCCTGCACAAATCCACCCTCTATCTGCCCTATGTCTATCGCCGGATTTAGCGATTTCCCGACATCATGCAATATATCGACTCTCGTCACGCGGTATTCGCCTGTCCTTGTATCCACGATCACTTCTGCCACCGCAGCACCATTTGCAAAGTAGAAAAAAGGGTTACCCAGTCCTTTTTCGAAGTCGAACGAGATCTTAGGCGTCTTGTAAAATCCTGCAGACGATAGATGGACTCGGTTCATGTACGCGAGCTTAACTATTTCTTCGAACGGGTATGCCTCCTCTTTCACCTTAACAATATCGTTAGTAATTGAAATCTCTTCTGGCAAACATTCAAAGTGTCCAGCGACAAAATCAATTATTCGATCTCGAATCTGATTTACCGCATCCAATACGGCCATACCATTTAGATCGCTTCCAGAGGATGCCGCTGTGGGTGAAGTATTCGGCACCTTATCTGTGCGCGTGGCGGTGACCAGAATTCTTGTTTGCGAGATACCTAAAGCCCTGGCTGCAATTTGACCAATCTTGGTATATAAGCCCTGCCCCATCTCCGTTCCGCCATGGTTCACCTGGACACTGCCGTCAGTATAAATATGCACCAATGCTCCCGCCTGATTCAGGTGGGTGGACGTAAAGGAAATGCCGAACTTTACGGGCGTTAGCGCCAGGCCTTTTCTGAAGTGTGAACCGGATTTGTTAAACTCAACTATTTCCTTTCGGCGTCTCCTGTAACCAGAAGATTCTTCCAGTTGTGATACCAAACGGGGCAGCACATGTTGTTCTATTTTTTGCCCATAGGGCGTGACATCCCTTCCCTCCTGGTACAAGTTCACTTGTCGAACATCCAGCGGATCCATTCCTAATTGCCTGGCAATATCATCCATCATCGCCTCAGCGGCGATCATTCCCTTGGGACCACCAAAGCCACGGAATGCAGTGTTAGATACAGTATGGGTCTTACAGCGATAGCCGGTAATCCTGGTTGCATCATAGAAGTAGCTGTTGTCCGCATGGAACATGGCGCGATCGACAATACCCTCCGACAGGTCAGGGGAATATCCACACATCGCCGCCAGGTCCATGGAGACACCACGGATCACGCCTTTATCATCAAACCCGACTTCATAGCGATTCCAGAAATCATGCCTCTTACCGGTTTGCACCATGTCGTCCTGCCTCGGCATCCTGAATTTAACCGGGCAACCTGTACGGCGGGCAAATATTGCTGCTAAACACGCCAACGCCGCGGCCTGTGACTCTTTACCGCCAAATCCACCACCCATACGACGAACTTCGACCTGTACTTCCCGGAGCGCAATCCCGAGTACTCTGGCGACAAGTTTCTGAACTTCAGACGGGTGTTGTGAGGAGCTATAGACCAGCACGCCCTCATCTTCAGTTGGTACACATAAGCTGACCTGGCCTTCAAGATAAAAATGTTCCTGGCCACGAACATATTGCTCCCCTTTTAACTTGTGAGGGGAGCCATCAATTACCGAATCAACCTGGCCGCGACTAAAGGACTTTTCCGGTAACACAAAGGATGAGGCCTCCATTGCTGCCTGTGGCGTGAGAATGGAATCAAGCTCCCGGTATTCGACCACTGCCTTTTCGACCGCTAGTTTGGCTGCTTGCAATGATGTAGCTGCAACAGCAAATAACGGCTGGCCGACAAATTCAGCAATTTCATTCACCAGCAATGGATCACCTTTATAGACGGGAGCCACATCACCATCACCGGGAATGTCGGCGTACGTAATGACGTCTATGACACCTTTACAAGCCCGGACTGCGCTTAGATCCAGATTCAAGATCCGCGCATGCGCATAGCCTGATTTTCCCGTCGCTACATGTAGCTGATCTGGCCATTCAGGAATGTCATCTACATACTGGGCCTTGCCAGTAACATGTTTGATGGCAGATTCATGCGCTTCAACATGCGAATCAATATGCGTTTCCATATGCCTCACGATATTCACAGGTCATCCACCCTGGGCAGTGCCTCACCAGAAAACTCACGAAGTGCACGATCCAACATTTCAACCGCCATTGCCATCCTGAAATCTGCGCTTGACCGGACGTCACTCATGGGGTTAAGCAAAGATCTCAATCGCTCGCAGGCCTGGTGAATTAAATCTTCATTTAGCATGCTGCCGCAGAGCAGCGCCTCTACCTCACGGACCCGAACCGGAACAGCTGCCATTCCACCATAGGAGATCCGCGCGGTCTCAATATGCTTTGCTTCTCCTTCAAGATCCCCTTCGAACGAGAATGCACCGAGCACGGAAGAAATATCATCTTCAATTCGCTTCGAATGTTTGTAGAAGCGATGAAACCGGGCAGCGGAAGATCGGGGAATGATGACACGTACAATATACTCATCGCTATTCAGAACCGTTTCACGATAGCCTACATAAAACTCATCAATGCCAACTTCACGAATCTCACCACGTGAATTACGCAATTCGAGCCTTGCATCCCAGACAATTAATACCGGTGGTGTATCAGCGATTGGCGAGGCGTTGCCGATATTACCGCCCATCGTTCCGCTGTTGCGTATCTGCCGGGAACCTAACCGATGCAATAGATGAACAAACTGCGTTGAGGGTTCCAGGAACAGGTGTTCAGCGAATAATGTTTCCAGTTCACTATAGGTGACTGATGCACCAATACTAATCTCTTCGTCCGAAACACTGATCTCCAGCATTTCAGCAACACGGGACACATCGACAATGACCGGAAACTGCATCCAACGTTGTGTGATCTCCAGGGCAAAATCTGTAGTCCCAGCCACAAGCACATCATTTCCATGAGCGAGAACAAGCTTGTCCAACTCATTGACTGTCGTCGGCAGGTTATAACTGTTCCCGGGTTGATTCGTTTGCCGGATCTTGCCCTGCAGATAGGCACGTGCGTCTTGATGACATACGGACACGTCGTTATGATGCGTGAGCGCATCAATTCCGGCATCCACTATCGGCCGGTAACCCGTGCAACGGCAAAGATTTCCTGAAATGCCCGTGGTGATAACACCACGCAAAATAGAATCCGCTCTATCCGGGCCTGCTTTACCTTCTACAGGGTTTTTTACTCGAGCTTCTACTTGAGCTTCTGCTCGAACCTGATTTTCAACCAGGTTTGCCAGCGACATGACAAATCCAGGTGTGCAATACCCACACTGTGATCCATGATTATCAACCATCGCTCGCTGTGCAGGATGAAGCGCTCCATCCACTGCCAACCCTTCCACGGTAACCAGGTGCCTGCCCTCAAGACTACCTGCCATGGCAATGCAGGCATTAACAGTTTTATAGCTTATTTGACCCCCGGCATTACACTCACCCAGCATCACTGTGCAGGCACCGCAGTCACCTGAAGCACAGCCTTCCTTTGTACCAACCAGCCCTCTTTGCCTGAGCATGTTCAGGATAGTGGTATCAGCGCTGACTTCAACCGCCTGCAAGAGCTCTTTATTCAGCATGAACTCCACGAGGAGCTCCTGTTTCTCTCAAAGTGGGTAATTTTCAATCAATTTCCTGACCAAGTCGACAGTTTTTTTACAAAATAGAAAAATAAGCTGAATATGTTGTTATAAATCAGTAACATTGGCGGGACAAATATATTGACCATACGGTCAACATAACAGGATATCAACCAGGTGCAAGCACAGACGAGCGTAGCATCCAGCATCAGAGACCGACAGTTTAATACTATCCTTGAAGCCGCGGTGGAGGAATTTAGCCGCCTTGGATACAAGGCGACGAGCGTTCGGGCAATCGCTGAACGTGCCGGTTTAGCAAAGGCGAATGTCCACTATTACTTCCAGAGTAAGGAAAATCTTTACACCGAGGTGCTGAACCACATCATCCAATTGTGGAATGCTTCCTTCGATGAAATACAACAAGATGAGGAACCTGCAATCGCCCTCAACCGCTTGATTCGCGCAAAAGTAGCATTGTCTTACACCCATGCCAGCGCCTCCCGACTGTTTGCTAACGAAATTATCCATGGTGCGACCCACCTTAGTGGGTATCTGAAAAACGACCTGCGGAAGTGGGTACGGGAAAAATCCAATATCATTCAATCCTGGATCGATGCGGGAAAAATGGATCCTGTTGACCCCGTTCAACTGATATTTTTAATCTGGTCATCGACCCAGCACTACGCAGATTTCGAGACGCAGGTACTCACCATCATGAATCGTGCCGAATACGATCAGGAAATGATTGAAGAGATCGCTGACTTTCTTTCTCAAGTCATTCTCAAAGGATGTGGATTGCAGATGCCATGAAGATATGGATCAAGAATCCCCTGGCGGCCTGGACCGGAAATGACGGTGACGCCAACGGCGGAATCGTCGTAGACGGCGACATCATTTCAGAATTGATTCCAGGTAACGGATCACCCGCCGCAAGTGTCGAATCAGCATTCGATGCCAGTGGATGCGTGATGTTGCCAGGGCTGATCAATTGCCACCATCACTTTTTCCAGACCCTGACCAGGGCATGCCCATCTGCATTGAACAAAGAACTGTTCGACTGGTTAGTCAGCCTGTACCCGATCTGGGCAAACCTGACGGAGGAAGCGATTTCTGTCTCCACGGAAGTCGCACTCAACGAACTTCTGCTTTCTGGTTGCACTACCGCGGCTGACCATCACTATGTATTCAGCAACAACACAACCCGCGCAATCGACTGCCAGGTCGAAGCGGCTGAAAAAACAGGCATGCGTGTATTGTTGACACGTGGTTCCATGAGTCTCGGTAAAAGCCAGGGCGGCCTGCCCCCGGATGAAGTCGTGCAATCTGCAGAGTCGATATTGAAGGACAGCGAACGCCTCATCAATGCCTACCATGACGACACTGCAGGTTCGATGGTGCAAATTGCCCTGGCACCCTGTTCTCCATTTTCCGTGACCACCGAGTTGATGCGCGACAGCGGTATGCTGGCGAGAGAACACAACGTCAGACTGCATACACACCTGGCAGAGACGAAAGATGAAAATCAATTCTGCATTGATATGTTTGGCCTGCGACCTCTGGACTATCTCGAAAGTGTCGGCTGGTTGGCCAATGATGTCTGGCTTGCCCATGGGATTCATTTCACAGAGGCAGAAATAATTCGCCTGGGCCAGGCCGGAACGGCCATATGCCATTGTCCTGGTTCCAATATGGTACTGGCATCTGGTTTATGTCCCGTATCCGATCTGGAAAAAGCAGGTAGTCCAGTCGGGCTTGGGGTCGATGGCTCTGCATCCAATGACAGCTCCAATCTGATCCAGGAAATTCGCCAGGCTTTTCTCCTGCAACGCCTTAAATATGGGTCGGCTCATGTCAGTCATGAAGATTCCCTGCGACTCGCCACAACGGGAGGCGCACGGCTAATGGGGCGGACAGATATAGGTGAAATTGCCGTGGGCAAACAAGCTGATATCGCACTATTCAATCTGGATGAACCCCGGTTCGCCGGTGCTGGTGATCCCGTTGCCGCGCTGGTTCTATGCGGCGCTCACCGCGCAGAACATGTCATGGTCAAAGGACAATGGCGGGTATCAGATGGTCAACTGGTTTCCGGTGATCTCGATTCATTGTTATTCAGGCATCGACAAATAGCAGCCAGCCTCGCACCGAATACAATCTAAACTAACTTTTGGGTAACGTCCTCGCCATACAACTTTTCTGCACAGGCCGGGCAGATTCCGTGGGTGAATTCCGCATCTGAACGATCACGAATGTAAAGTTCGACCTGCGGCCAAAACCCCTCATCGTCCCGAACATTTTTTTTGCAAGGGGGGATTGGCTACCTGGCTAGTAACTCTACTTCCCGAAAAACACGCAGGAAGTTGCCACCCCAAATTTTTTCAATATCTTGCTGGCTGTAACCACGTTCTAACAGACCGATAGTCACATTCAAGGCCTCACTCGCATCATCGAAACCGTGAATTCCACTACCATGATTAAAGTCCGTGCCGATCCCCACGTGATCGAGACCAATGCGTTCGACAATGTAGTCAATGTGGTTAAGCAGATCATCGATACTGCCAGGACCCAATAAATCACTGACTGCATTAAGAAATGATTTCTGTACCTCGGCGTCTTCAATCTCCCAGTACAGTTCGAATGGATAGTAATAATCTTCTTCGATACCCGCAATTCTGCGGGCGACACGAATCTGCGCATCCAGTTCTTTGTTAGACGAATCGAAGAGATATCCCCTGAAAGGTGCCACGTGGATAACGCCACCTAACTGGCCAATGCGGTCGATCTCTTCGTCTGACAAATTCCGGCTGACATCGGAAAGTTGCCGCACATTGGAGTGACTCGCGATAACCGGCGCGGTGGACAAGTCCAAAACTTGCAGGGCCGCTGCCTTTGAGAGTTGCGAGATATCAACTATGCCACCCAGTTCGTTGATTCGCCTGATAGCCGACCTGCCTAGCTCGGACAATCCACCGTGTTCTGCCTCGGCTTCATGTGTCCCCATCTCGCCTATATAAATTGGTCGCGAGGAATCTGCAAAATCATTATGGCCCATATGAGTCAGGGCGAACACCCTGACACCGGCTTCAAAGAAGTCATCCAGCACTGACACGTCTGTACCGAGGATCCTGGCATTCTGAAAACCCAGGATTAGTGCGCCCTGACCATCTGCGTGTGCCTTGACAAGCTCGTCAGCAGAACGTGCCAGAATGATATTGTTGGCCGGATCTTTGGTCATCGCGATGACGGCGGCAAGCTTTTCATCCGCTCTGGCACGAGCCTCCGCATAACCTTCTGCATTTCTTGGTCCCGGTCCAACTGCGATGGCCATTACAACGGCATCGACTCCACCGGCCCGCATTTTTGAAGGTGCGACTTTTGACAAGCCATCTGCACCCGCATATCGAGATTCCTTGCCAGGAATTTCAATGTCGGCATGTGCATCTATCACCAGGGCATTCCTATGTATGGTTTGTGCACTTACAGGTGTTGCTGGTTTAGCAGCAGCCTGGTTCGTGTTCGTTAGATCATCCGTGGGGACAGAGCAGGCTGTAAACGTATATATCATCCCTGCCAATAGCGCTGGGGTGTAAGTATGATTCATTGGGATTCTCCCCTTGTTCAAATCGCAGTTTGGATGTACAACCTGGTCCGTCAACGCTACTGATGCAAAAGACGCTAACCATAGACAATGAATACTACACAGAGAGATGGATAGTGGCAAAATTGGGATTGTGGATAGAGACAAGATTAGAAAATTTATCCTTTGTCATTCCACCAATGTTTCCGCGGAAACATTGGTGGAATCTACTTAATCTTCTGTATCCTTCTCCTTTTGCCACCAATTCTTTTCCTGGATGATATCCAGTGCCTTGATACCAAGCGCACCTCCTTCTGGTGGTAACCGGCTAAAAATGTTAGATCCGTTGCCTGGGCGGTTGAGCTCGTCGCCAATAACACAACTATCAAAAGAAATCTCTTTACAGCTAACTCCTGTAACACAGTGTTTCCTGGACTGATCCTTGCGATACGACCGCGTGGACAACATAAAACCTCCACGATCAATTCAGCAGCTTGTTAGGAAAACAATCGGCCAAAGAAACCCCGGTTAAGTTTTTTCTCGCACTTTTTAAGCTGTTGGGCGTACATGCTCGAACGTTTCGATACTTTATGAGCGACGTCGGTTAACCATTTTTTCTTTTTGTAGGTCCGTTTCTTGAATCCCCCTTGTCCCTCGTGATACGCAAGATACAGGTGATAAGCGTCGTCCTTCCTGATACCATTCTTGCGCTGGCTCTGGTCGTTGTACCAACCAATGAAGTCCATCGCATCACCAAAATCGTTGCGATCAGCGGCCCATCTGCCAGTACTCTTCTTGTACGCACTCCAGGTTTCATCTGTCGCCTGCGCGTATCCATAAGCACTCGCGGGTCTTGGACCAGGTATCACCCAGAGGATTTTCTTTCGCGGCGGTTTTGCCCTGGACCGGAATTTTGACTCCTGGTGTACGAACGACATCATGACCGGAATGGAGGTGCCCCATTTCCTCGATGATTTTCTAGCCTTCTTGTACCAGTTATCTTTCTCAAAGAATATTTCGCAGATGTTATCCAGTTCTTCCGGTGGTGCAGATGTACAGGCCGTTAGCAGGACGAGAATCATCATCGAAGAAATTCGGATCAATTTCATATCAGGCGCCATTTTCTTCAAATAATGTAATGAGTTCAGCTTCACTTATCACCCTGATGCCTAAATCTTGCGCCCTGGTCAGTTTTGAACCAGCCGCATCACCTGCAACGACACAACTTGTATTCTTTGAAACTGATCCGGCAACTTTTGCACCCAGGCTTTGCAAGCGTGCCTTGGCTTCACTTCGAGTGAAAGAATTCAAGGTGCCGGTTAGCACCCAGGTCTGCCCTTTCAATTTCTCCGGGTCAGACTTTGATGCTACTATTTTCCAGTGCAGTCCCGCGGCCAGCAGGGAGTCGATAACTTTGAGATTATTGTCCTGCTGAAAAAAGTGCTGAATTTTTGCAGCGACGATTGGACCTACGTCAGGAATTGATAATAACTGGTCTTCACTAGCCGTGGTTAAAGATTTCATGTCCCCGAAATGCATGGCCAGATTCCTGGCAGTAGATTCCCCCACTTCCTGGATACCAAGACCGTAAATAAAGCGCGGCAATGTCGTCTCCTTACTCTTGTCCAGTGCTTCAAGCAAGTTGTTAGCTGATTTCGGTGCCATTCTATCCAGGTCAACCAGTTGCTTTTCGGTTAACTTAAACAGGTCTGCCGGGTTTTCAATCAACCCTTCATCTACCAGTTGTTCAACCAGCTTATCTCCCAGCCCTTCTATATCCAGGGCGAGTCTCGAGGCAAAGTGGCGAATGCTTTCTTTTCGTTGTGCCGAACAGGACAATCCACCTATACATCGAAAAATGACTTCCCCTTCGCTTCGTAATATTTCCGATCCACATGCCGGGCAACTTTCAGGTATGCGTATGGTCCCTGTTTTTCCCGGTCGTTTCTCAATAACGACGGAGACAATTTTCGGGATGACATCACCGGCCCGTTGGACAACGACAGTGTCACCAATAACGAGCCCAAGCCGTTGTATCTCATCCATATTGTGCAGGGTGGCGTTACTGATGGTCACCCCGCCCACTTTTACAGGTTCCAAACGTGCGACCGGTGTGATTGCGCCTGTACGACCAACCTGGAACTCCACATCATTGAGCCTGGTCATACCTTCTTCTGCAGGGAATTTATGCGCGATTGCCCACCTCGGTGTTCGCGTCAGCATACCCAGCTTTAATTGAAGGCTTATGTCGTTAACCTTGAATACCACGCCATCAATTTCATAATCCAGGGATTCTCGCTGATCCCGCATTCTATAAAAATAATCCATGCACTGCCGGGCACCCTTGACCCGCTCAATCAACGGATTAATCCTCAATCCCCAGGCATCGAGGCGGAATAAGATCTCCTGGTGATAACCGGGAACATCACCGCCTTCAACTATCCCGACGCTGTAACAAAACATGGTAAGCCTTCTTTGTGCTGTTAGCCTGGCATCGAGCTGCCGCAAGGACCCCGCTGTCGCATTTCGTGGATTGACGAAGACCTTTTCACCTTTTTCTTCTGCGAGCGCGTTTATCTCCTTGAAGGCAGACTTTGCAATATAGACTTCTCCACGCACCTCCAGCCGTGAGGGAAACCCTTGCCCAACCAGCCGCAACGGCACAGATCCAATGGTTCTGACATTGTGCGTTATATCTTCCCCTGTCGTGCCATCACCGCGCGTTGCGCCACGAACGAATTTTCCGTTTTCATAGAGCAGGCTAACCGCTACACCGTCGATTTTGGGTTCACAGACATACTCAATAATATCACTGGATTCCAGCCGGGCCTGGATACGTTGTTCAAAATCAAAAACATCATCTTCACTAAACGCATTATCCAGGGACAACATTGGCAGTTCATGTTCAACCTGCGAGAAGGAGGATAGCGGCGTTGCTCCAACCCTTTGTGTTGGAGAATCATCGGCAACAAGTTCTGGATAATCCGCCTCGAGTTTTTTCAGGTCTCTAAACAAAGAATCAAAATCCAGATCAGAAATAAGCGGGTCATCCTGGGAATGATAGAGATAGTTATGGTGATTAATTTCACGACGAAGTCGTTCGAGTTCAGAAACTATCTTTTTTGACGCAGCCATAGGGTACGAAGAGGTCCGATCAGGCAGAATATTTGAATTGGAAATCCTGGATGCCCTGGCGACAATGTTCAATTGTCTGCGAGGTCATGGTACTTCTTGATTCATCCTGTAAATCACAGACAAATTCATCACACAGTTTCTGCGCGACATCCATCATACTGTCGTAAACTTCTACAGGATCAGTAACCTCATGCACCCGCATAAATAATACAACGCCAGCCGTTTGTAAATTACCCATTTCCGCGAGAACAAATGTTCCAGGTTCAACTGAATTAGCCAGGCTAAACTCAATCTGGCCATTTTCACCAAATCGATGAAATATATCCATTTCACCATATATCATATCCAGTTCCACAATCGCTTCCAGCAAGACCTGACCATCAATGTGGTCATTAGCCACGACATTAACGACCACAAACTTTTCAGGTCGTTGTATTGCTGCTCTCTTGCGGGCAGGAGGTGATTTTTCAACTGCAGGACTCGCAACTTCACGCTTCTTTTCGACGGGTTGAATGTCCAGGGAATCCATCAATACAGGGACATCTTCCTCAAGATTGAGCTTGATGACCCTGGCACCACCGTTAGGCAGCTCAGCCTTAAATTGAGATAAATCATTAGTTTCAGTTCCCTCACCCGGAGGCGTGAGAAACGACTTATCCAGGGCCATCTTCAAGTCGCTGCGACCCCTGCGCATTCGCCAATATCCATGGATGGCAACCCCGATGACAAACACCGGGCCCAAAATAAGTAACCACTCTCGCAAATCAAAATCCACAGCGACCTCGCTATTTTTCTTTCACAACAGCTATACAGCCGCCATTGCTACTGCTTCATCAACGTCTACAGAAACCAGCCTTGAAACACCGGGTTCATGCATGGTTACGCCCATCAGCTGTTCAGCCATCTCCATCGCTATCTTGTTATGCGTGATGTAAATAAACTGAACCGTCCTGGACATTTCTTTCACTAATTCAGAATAACGCTGAACGTTCGTATCATCCAGTGGCGCATCGACCTCATCCAACATGCAAAAAGGAGCCGGATTCAAACTGAATATCGAAAATACCAGTGCAATGGCCGTGAGAGCTTTCTCTCCGCCAGAGAGGAGATGGATACTTGAATTTTTCTTTCCTGGCGGGCGAGCCATCAGACCCACTCCCGTATCCAAAAGATCGTCACCCGTCATTTCAAGGTAAGCGTGACCTCCACCAAATAATTTGGGAAATAACTGTTGTAACTTGATATTGACCTTGTCGAAGGTCTCTTTGAATCGCGTCCTGGTTTCAACATCAATCTTACGAATCGCATTTTCCAGTGTCTGCAATGCACTTTCAAGATCTTCATTTTGCGCATCCAGATAATTTTTTCTTTCTGCCTGTGTTTTGAATTCATCAATGGCCGCGAGATTAATTGCACCAAGCCTTTGAATTCTATTCCCCACCCGACGCAGTAAATCTTCCCACTCCTCCTCGTTCGCTTCTTCAGGTAATTTCTTCAAAACTTCATCCAGGTCCCCGTCCTCTGTAACAATCTGTTCTTCAATGGTTGAACGTCTGACCTCCAGCCCCTGAAAGTCAATACGAACTGTCTCCAGGCTCGTCCTTACCTGCTCTACTCGTTCTTCAATACTCGAACGGTTCTGTTCAAGCTCCCTGATTTTATGTTCCACTGCCTCCGATTTCTGTCGGACCCGGGTAAGTTCAGCCTCAACCTCAAGTCTTTTCTCCAGTTGTACTTCGAGCTCAGCCTTGAGTTGACCCTGCGGTTCTTCACTTTCGTGAATCGCATTCTCAAGGGTTACCTTCCGTTCGTTCAGGGTCTGTTGTTGTTCCCTGAGACGCGACATTGCCGATTCTGTCGATGCAAGCCTGGAATGGATGGATTGAATTCTTAGCGCCAGTTGATGCGCGGCATCACGGTCAGTCTTAGCTCTAAATCGGACTTCTTCCAGCACCTGCTGAATCTGCTCACGACGGTGTGTCAGGTTTTCCCTGTTGAGCGTATCTTCTTCCATCCGGTCCATGGCGAGTTGTAGTTCATTTCTGGCAAGCCCAAGATTTTCCTGGTCATCCTGTAATTGAACACCGTTGGATTCAATTTCTTTATTCGCCCTGCCAAGGTCTGTCTTCACTTGCTCTGCCTGGAGTTTCTTGGCGCCAAGTTGCGCCCTGGTTTCACCGTAGGCTCTTTGTTGCTCGGCGAGTCTGGTCTGCCCGGCTCCCCGCTCTGCCTCGGCTACCGTTAATGCAGCGACACCCGAATCAAGCTCCCCGGCAATATCTGAGACAGATCGTTCCAGTAAGCCAATCGAAGCCGTTAATTCTTCTATCTCAGACTGGCGTTTAATCACCCCGGCAGTCGCGTCCCGATCTTTGCTAATACGCAGCCAGTTATGACCAAGCCAAATGCCATCAGGGGTTACCACCGATTGCCCCACTTTTAGATCTTTCCGTAAGGCCAGCGCAGATTCCAGATCATCAGCCATTAATACATTGCCAAGAAAGGACTCGATATTGATATCGCCCGTTACTTTTGAGGCCAGTGTTTCGGAATTTGGCGCCGAACCGGTATTGGCATCAGCACTGGAAACAAAGTTGAGTGCACCCTTGTGGAAGTCTGCCAGCATGGTCGGTAACGATTCCAGTTCATCCACAAATACGGACTGCAGGTAATCTCCCAGAACTGTTTCGACGGCAAGTTCCCAGTGCTGCTCAACCCTTATCTTCTCTGCCAGTCGATCCCTGTCCTTCAAGCCATGTTTCTCGAGCCAGCCCATCTCTGCATCATCCTGTTGTCCCAGTGCCGTTTGCTGCAATGCCTCGAGGGAAGCCAGGCGACCTTTGATCCTCTGAAATTCGCTGCGTTGACTGTCGAGATCCTTATTCAATCCAGAATTGTGTTCTCGCTGTGAATCTATCTGCGTGGTCAGCCCGGATATTTCCAGCTCGATTCGTTCCCGCTGCGTTTCCTGGGTTTGCAGCATGGCTTGCAGCGGACCAATTTCTTCTTCGACGGACATACCTTCCAGCCGTTCCAGGTCCGTTTTCAAGGTTCTGATGCGATTGTTCAATCGTTCAATGGATTCCTCCAGGTATTCAATCCGTGACTGCTGAACTTCTCCGGCTTGCCTGGCCTCTGCGGCACTATGATTGAACTCGTCCCACTCCTTCTGCCAGGCTTGTAGTGACTGCTCTGCTTCCATCAGCCTGACACTTGATGTTGCTTCGTGCTTATTGATTTCTTCCTGTTGCGGCGCAGTGTCAGCAATTTCCTGCCGGTATGCGGTGAGATCTGACTCATCGCCTTGCAGATCAAGCTGAACCTTGCGCCAATTCTCTGAAACTTCACCCAGATCACTCGCCAGCTGGCGTGACCGTTCATTCTGAAACTGAATGCCATCCTCAATCCGGGCTATTTCCGTACCAAAGTCGTAATAAAGCTTCTGTACTTCATTGAGTTCATCCGACAACTGAACGAGATTGTCACGCTCGCTTTCGATCTGCGCCTCACCGTGGCGCAAGTCAGCCACGCTCGCCTCCTGCTCGATCTGCAGGCGGTTTATATTTTCTTCTTTTGATTTGGCTTGCCCGGTAATCACCTGCCACTTCAAAGCCTGCAATTGGGATTTAACCAATCGCTCTTCCTTTTTGAACCCGGTATATTTTTCTGCCGATTTCGCCTGGCGTTCCAGATGATGGAGTTGTCTTCCCAGCTCTTCTCTCAGATCACTTAACCGGTCAAGATTATCCCGGGTACGGCTAATACGGCGCTCGGTCTCCCTGCGTCTTTCCTTATACTTGGAAATGCCTGCAGCTTCCTCGATATACATCCTGAGATCTTCCGGTTTCGCCTCGATCAACTGGCTGATCATGCCCTGCTCGATGATGGAATAACTTCTTGGACCGAGGCCCGTGCCCAGAAAAATGTCTGTAATGTCTTTTCGGCGGCACTTCTGATTATTAAGGAAATAGCTGGACTGGCCATCACGGCCAATCTGGCGTTTGATGGAAAGTTCACTGTAGGCCGCAAATTCACCCGTCAATCGGCCTTCAGTATTATCAAACAAGAGTTCGATCGTTGCCTGCCCCACGGGTTTACGCGTATTAGAGCCGTTGAATATGACGTCCGCCATGGATTCGCCGCGTAATGTTTTGGCTGAAGATTCACCCATAACCCAGCGTACAGCATCAATAATATTAGATTTCCCGCAGCCATTCGGACCAACGACGGCACAAAGATTTGACGGGAATGGGACTGTTGTAGGATCTACAAAGGATTTAAAACCAGCGAGCTTAATTGCCTGCAAACGCATAAACTTATGTTACTCCAACGCACCGGGCATAGGAACCGGCAAAAACGCGATATTCTATTATAGATTCGATACTTACGTATACTGGTAGCCACTATTTATACAACTGAAAATTTGTACAACTGAAAATATGAAAAAATTATGACGGCTGTTTTGATTGCATCCGGATTCATCATTTCGGGGTTTATCGCGATGGTTGTCTTTGGACCGAGACCGAAACTCGATGCCCTCGCACCCAATACCAGGGTGCCTGCTCAATTGTCGCTTATGGGAATAGAACAATGGGTGCAGAAAACCGAAGGTTGCGTTTCAGGCCTGACACCCGGGGCAGAAGCGAGTATCGCGTGGGCAAATCCGGACGACATTAACAAAACCGAATTATGCTTTCTTTATCTTCATGGTTTTTCTGCAACCCGACATGAAACGGCTCCCGTCACCGATCTGATCGCCGCTGAATTCAAAGCCAATGCATTCCATGCCCGACTCGAAGGTCACGGCGTCGGTAGTGAGGGTATGCTGACAAAATCAGAATTATGGCTGCAAAGCGTTGTCGATGCCTGGACCATTGCTGCTGCATTAGGCAACAAGGTCGTCATCATCGCAACTTCAACTGGCGCCGCCCTCGCCATCTGGCTGGCAAACCAGGAAATGACCAGAGACAAAATTCATGCCTTCCTGTTCATGGCCCCGAATTTCAAGATCAGGAATCCATTCGGATTCATCCTGACCTGGCCCTGGGCAAAAATTTGGGTACGGGCGCTCATTGGCAAGGAAGTTAGCTGGGAACCTGAAAATGAACTGGCCGGGAAATACTGGACCAGTACTTACTCAACATTCTCACTGATCGAAATGCAAAAGGTAGTTGACTGGGTCGCGGCAGAGGACTTCTCGCAACACCAGATACCGCTTGCCACCATGTATATGAAGAACGACAACACAATCGACCCAAAAGCGGCCATTGACGGTCACAATCGATGGGGCAGTGCACGAAAGCAATTAATACCCGTTACCATTGATGGCGATACCGAGGAACATGTATTTGCTGGTAATATCACCGCGCCCCATCGAGTCGATTGGTGCGTTAATGAATTTATCCTATTCCTCAGGTCTCTTGACTGAAAAGGACTTGAGTGAAAAGAACTTGAGTGAAAAGCACTTGACTGAAGAACACTAGACTGGCGGACACTTGACTCGAAGACAATTTACTTGAAGACAATAGACTCGAAGACACTTTACTTGAAGACACTTTACTCGAATACAATAGACTCGAAGACAATAGACTAACTTCATTCCCACAAACCCTGGAGATCCTGATGGATAAAATAGCCTACGGCAGTACCGGCCACATGAGCAGCCGAATTTTATTTGGTGCCGCGGCCCTGGGCGGTATGCGCCAGGAAAAAGCGGACTCGGTATTGCAAATGGTCATGGACGCTGGCATCAATCATATTGACGTGGCTGCAAGTTACGGGGATGCTGAATTAAGACTCGCTCCTTTCCTCCAGGATCATCGTGGCGAATTTTTCCTGGCGACGAAAACGGGTGATCGAACATACGATGGCGCAAAAGCCAGCATCGAAGCTTCACTGGAACGAATGCAGGTAGAGCAAATCGACGTGATCCAGTTTCATAACCTTTCTAAAGACGGTGAATGGAATACTGTCATGGGACCGAGTGGCGCCCTGGAGGCCGCCGTTGAGGCGAGAGATCAGGGTCTCGTTCGCTTTATAGGCGTAACCGGCCATGGAACCCGAATTGCTGAAATGCATCTAAGGAGCCTGGCAGCATTTGATTTCGCGTCGGTCCTTCTACCTTACAGCTTCATGTCCATGCAAGACGAACAATATGCCCGGGAATTTGAAGAACTCTATGCAGTCTGCATGGACAAAGGCGTTGCCATGCAAACAATCAAATCGATTGCCAAACGAAGATGGCAGGAAGGTGATAAATCACCCAGGTTCAGCTGGTATGAACCAATCCGTGAAAATGATGCCCTGCGAAGAGCTGTTCACTGGGTACTTCGGCGACCGGGAATATTCCTGAATTCATCCAGTGATGCGACATTGCTACCCGGGATAATCCAGGCTGCTGAAGAATTTGACGCTGAAAATGTGGGAGACCTCGAAGCTGAAGTTGCCTCTGATGTATCCAGCCAGGAACTGGAACCCTTGTTTGAACGTGGTGTGCAGGATGATGTTCGTTAACGGGTATCCGTTGCCTGGAGCAGCCGGCTAGCACAAGGATTACCAGGTTTCACCATAGGGCCGGATAACCGACTCGAAAGTCCAGGCCGATCTTGGCTGGTGCGCGATCTGCCACACATGGCTCGCAATATCCACGGGGTGGCAGAAAAAATCATCCGGTTGCTCACTGAATCGTTCTCGCGCCCAGGGCACACTGATCACCGCATCAATGGCCACATAGGCCACGTGTACTCCCTTCGGCCCTGCATGCCGGGCCATGGATTCGGCAAGTATCCGCTGGGCAGCCTTTGTCGGGGCAAATCCTGCGAAATTGGCTTTGCCCCTGAAAGCCGAGGTATTACCCGTACAAATAACGACGCCCTCACCTTTTTCAATCATTGCCGGAATAAGTTCCTGGCCAAGTTGAAGCAGGGCCATGGTGTTCACCTCGAAATTCTTTTGCAGGGTCTCCGGCTTTATTGTCATAAAGTCACCGAAAGCACCGCCAACAGCATTATGGATGACAACCCCGGGATCGCCAAGATCACTTCGAATATGACCGAGGGCAGCAGACAGGGCAGCCGCATCCGAGACATCACAAACATAACTGTGCGTACCCGGGACCTCCGCTTGAATAGCGGCAAGCCGTTCGGCATTTCTCGCTATCATGGCGACTTCATATTGACCGGCAAATTGTTTGACAATGGCTCGACCCGTTCCGGGACCGACCCCGGTCACAAGACAGATTGGTTTCATCACTTCTCCATGGGTTAATCGGGATAATATCCCTAGACGACTGGGTGGACAAATTTTCTAGTGAGCAATTTGGGCAAGAAATGAACTAGGGTAGTTTACTGAAAACGCGCAACAATCTCGTTGCAGCGCTGCCTTATAATTTCAGCGACGCTTTCTGAAGCCTCAGTTGGCTTAGCCATCTTCTCTATAGACTCCCGTATTCTAACCGTCAGCTGTAACACTCGCTTTTTCACAAGCGCTTTTGCTAACCCGGTATCTTCTGCAAAATTCTCAAAATGTTGGGGTATTACGCCCGACGACTTTTTTTCGTTGCCGATCTTCATTGCCATGTTGTCAGTCAATTCGGGAAAGTAAACTGTACAAACCAGATCATAGAGAGGAGCCAGGCATACACTCCCATCAGCATGATAGCGCAATGAATAATTCTTGCCATGCGCATCGGCATAAGGTGTCTGCAAGCGGACAACCACATTACCGCTGCTTGCCAGCGACAGACGCTGCTCCGCAATTGCTGGTCTCGTGATATACCGGCGGGGACGCCCAGGTACAGTCGCTTTAGTTTCTTTCCCTGACTCGCCTTACAAGCAACACCAGCATGCAATGAAAAACCTGAGCGCTTACCTGGCTGCTCACGCGGGGGAAAGACCTTTTCCTCTTT
>SMVB01124934.1_pt1 | contig 30747 bp, 29 predicted proteins | sample 2456461 | NCBI WGS metagenome assembly SMVB01 (sample SAMN11095934, study PRJNA526329) | marine sediment metagenome | biome: Marine sediment; feature: Surficial sediment; material: Deep marine sediment; isolation source: Hadal surficial sediment | place: Pacific Ocean | collected 2014-05 | depth... | reverse complement strand
CCTGGTCGGTAAGGATCCTGGCGGACAATCACGGTGACAGTGCCACCGGAAAGCAACGGCTGAGCGCACTCGTCAGCTGGCTGAACCCCCGAGGTGCCGGAGACCTGCTGGACTTTGGTCTGATGCAGAGCGTGAATCCCAGCAACCAGACCTATGGCTTCGTCGAGTACCAGACGCCGCTTGATGGTGTACACGAGATTCGCGCGCGGGTCGCAAGGAACAGCTTCACGGCAAACGACGGTGTGCAGGGTGATGGCCATGGGGTGCTGTTCGATCTCTCCGTCCAACGGGCCCTGCGCCGCAGCCGCAGCCGCAGCCTCACGGCAGAACTCGGCCTGCACCACCATCGGTTTTCCTGGCGCGAGGATGAGGATCAAGCCGCCACGTTCGTAAGCGGGCTACTGCATGGCCACCGGATCTGGGACGGTCGGCGGATCGCGGCGGGTATCAGAGGGTCTGCCGATCTTGGCCGCTTCTCTGCCGGCGCGTTTGCGGGTCAGGAGGAGTTTTTCTGGAGGCTCGGGATTGATGCCTATGCATGGAAGCCGATTCGCATTCCCTTCCTTGCGGGTGAGCAGAAGTTGGTCGCGCGGTTGACGGGTCAGATCAGCGACTCGCAACTGCCAAGTTCCAGGCGTTTGTCTCTGGGCGGCTTTTCGCGCGCACGCGGGTTCGAACGCAATAGCTTTCTGGCGGATCGGGGCGTGGTCATCGGTCTGGATCTGCGCATGCCGTTGCCGCTGGGCGAGTTGGTCGTTTTTGCCGACAGCGCCTACGGCGAAGGCCGCAACGAGTTGACGCCGACCTGGGGACATCTGACCAACGTCGGCCTGGGCTGGGACGCCGACCTGCTGCCAAACCTGGTGAGTCGTTTCAGCTGGGCGTTTCCGGTCGCCGCCACGGGCAGCGCAGACCTGCGTGACCATGGCTCGCAATTCTACTGGCAGTTGCAATATGCCTACTAAGATGAGCATTCGCGCGCTGCTCGCGCTGGCTGGAGCCATGGCAATGATTGGCATGGCTGTACACGGTCATGCAACGGAACAGCCTCCGCCCGCCGCGGACCTGTCGGTCAGCCAGGGCCTGCCGGTGAGCCTGGCTGCCGAAGCCACCTACCAGGTGCAAGCGGACCAGGTACGATACGACTGGCGTCTGGACCCCGCTATCTTCACCGATATCTCGCCGGTGAACGCCCCGGATATCGCCATCAAGTTGCCCGCAGATCAGCGCGAAGAGTAGTCGCGAAACGGCTTTGGCCGGTCGCTGCTGGCGTGCGACTGATCCCAACGGTTATCTTGAGGGGCACTTCTGCGGCTCCAATATCACCCTGATATTAATCTTCATGCCGCTTAGAATGTGAGCGATCACTAACGCATCACGCGCCGTCGGTTATTCACATTTTTGCGGAATGCTGACCCGCGCCGAGTAGATGGGCACAATCTCTCATCTCGTTGCTCATTTTGATACGGTAACTGGTTGAAATAGAGGGTATTACTGAGAAGTGACCAATTTTTGACCAACCATGCGGACCGGCCGTTTTTTCTGCGGTAGGGCGAGTTGTCAGCGAGTTATCCTCAGAGTTATCCACAGAATTCGTGGATAACTGGTCCTGGGTTAAAGTCAGCCTCTGGCGAGGCGAATTGTGAGTCATAGGGAGCTTGTGATGGCCAATCGTGCGGATATGCTGGAGCAGAAACTGGCCCAATATCAGGAACGAGGCGTTAGCCGCATCAAACTCGGTCTGACGGACATTGATGGGGTGATCCGGGGCAAGTACGTCAGCCTGGATAAGTTTATCGGGCTGATGGAGGAAGGCGGCGGGTTCTGCGATTGCGTATTCGGATGGGATGTCGACGATCAACTCTATGATGCCGGCACCTACACCGGTTGGCATACTGGATTTCCGGATACTCATTTCCGCCTGCTGGCGGATACCGAACGCTGGCTGGTCGATGAGGAATGCCCGTTCTTTATTGGCGAGTTCGTCACAAGCGATGGTGGGCCCCATCCGCTATGCCCGCGCACCAGGCTCAAAGCCATGCTCAAACGCCTGGCCGAGCACGGGTTGACCATGAAATCGGGTTTCGAGTTCGAGTTTTTCGTCTTTGCAGAGACGCCGCACAGCATCAGGGAGAAGGGTTACCGGAACCTCGTGCCGCTTAGCCCTGGCAATTTCGGCTACTCGGTGCTGCGTGCAAGCAGCTTGGCCGAGCGGTTCTCCGGGCTCATGGAGTATTGTCGGTCCATAGATTGTGATGTGGAAGCGTTGCATTGCGAAACGGGCCCCGGTGTGTGGGAGGCCGCGCTGAAGGCCACGGACGCTCTGCAAGCTGCGGATCGCGCTAATCTTTTCAAGACGTTCACCAAAGTCTTCTTCAATCGACACGATTGTGTGGCTACCTTCATGGCGAAATGGTCCATGGACTACCCGGGCCAGAGCGGCCACTTCCACTTCAGCCTGCTCGATGAAAACCAGCGCAATGTATTTTTCGATGCCCAGGCGAGCATGAACATGTCCGATATCCACGAGCATGCGGTAGCCGGGCTCGAGCGTTATCTGCCCGAGTACCTTGCGCTGATGGCGCCGACCATCAACAGCTACACCCGCCTGGTCAAGGGCGCCTGGGCGCCGACCGCATCGACCTGGGGAATCGAAAACCGTACCGCCGCGATTCGCGTGATCCGCGGTAGCGAGTCGGTGCAGCGCATCGAGTGCCGGGTCCCCGGGGCCGACGCGAATCCCTATCTCGTTGCAGCCGCCGTGTGCGCGGCAAGCCTTGGCGGTATCGAGGAGCAGTTGGCCCCGGGTGAACCGATCATCGGCAACGCCTACGACGTGGTAGATGGCCTCCCTGCGAGTCATCGCTTCGCCGCCGATCTGCGCTCCGCCACGGCCCGTCTGGATGCATCAGCGCACGCCAGGGGCATGCTGGGTGACGCTTTCGTGGATCACTATGTGATGACCAGACGATGGGAGTGCGCCGAATACGAGCGGAATCTCAACAGCTGGCAGTTGGAACGATACTTTGAAATCATCTGAGGGAGTGTCTTTTCGTTTGGTCAGCCCGTGCATATAGGAATTCTGCAGGCGGATTCTGTGGTGGCGCAGTTCCAACCGCGTTTTGGTGATTACCCCGGCATGTTTGCAACACTGTTGGCAGGTGCTGCGGAGCGTCCGCTGCGGTTCAGCACTTTTGCCGCTCGGGACATTGCCTACCCGCCTGCAGATGCTTGCGATGCGTACATAATCACCGGGAGTCGGTACAGCGTGTACGACGCAGAGCCATGGATCGGAGCGCTGGCACAATTTGTTGGCGCGGCTCTCGCCGCCGAGCGCAAGATCGTTGGAATCTGCTTTGGGCATCAGCTGATCGCGCACTTTTTCGGCGGCCGGACTGCGGCCGCCGAGGCCGGCTGGGGTGTCGGCGTGCACAGCGTCGAGCTCATCAGTCATGAAAGCTGGATGCAACCGGCGCAGCCCGAGATCCGACTGTTGTCGAGTCACAAGGACCAGGTGCTCGAGCTTCCGGCTAATGCCCGATCCATTGCCCGCAGCGATTTCTGTCCCAATGCCGGTTACGTGATCGGGGATCAGGTGCTCACGCTGCAGGGCCATCCGGAGTTTTCGAAAGCCTACGCGGAGGTGCTCATGCGTTCGCGCGAAGAACTTCTGGGCAGACAGACGTTTGAAGAAGGAATTGCGTCACTTCAGCAGGAAACCCACGAGCCGTTGGTTGCTCGCTGGATTCTGAACTTCATCGAACGAGATTGATGTACACAACAACTCCGATTTATTGAGCCATGAGCACGACATCATCCAGCCCACCCCAAGTCCGGCCTCTCTCCCAGCCGGAAGGATTTGCGCGCTACCGCACGCGGGCTTCCGTGCTCGTGCGCTCTCCGCAGGAGCTCAAAGCGTTGACTGTTCGTGCCGCGCGCAAGCTCGCCCGTAGCCCGGAAAAATTTGCCGCGGCCCGGGGTCAGCTGAACGCTTTGCTCGCGCTGCTGAAGGCCTATGTGAGCGGCGAGTACCGGGACGTATCCACACGTTCGCTCATCGCGATCGTTGCAGGCGTGCTCTATTTCGTGGTGCCGTTGGATCTGATCCCGGACTTCATCCTGGCGCTGGGGTTGCTGGACGATGCGGCGGTCATCGGTTACGTGTTCTCGGTGGTACGCGGCGAGGTGCGCGACTTCGAAGAGTGGCGCGGATTGCAGGAAGGCCAGGCCAACGCATGAGAAATTGGTTCACCGTGACGGGCTTGGTGGTGGTCGCGCTCGTGCTCGGCTCCGGGTGCAGTGTCAATTACATCTACAACAATGCGGATCGATTCGCGCGCTGGGGTGTGAGCGACTATCTGAACATGAACGAAGATCAACGCCGCTACTTCGATGCGGAATTCGCCAAGCTGCACCATTGGCACCGCACCAATCACCTGCCGAGGTACTCGGACTTGCTGGAGGCGTTGCCGGCGACCCTGGCAGACGGCGTTGATCCTGCGGAGATGGTCGCCATGGAACACACGATGCTGACCTGGGCCGAGGAGATGGAGGATCGAGGGACTCCCATGGTCACAGAGCTGGCGCGCTCTATGACCGACGAGCAGGTGGCTCGATTGGCAAAAAAGTTGAAGGCGAGCAACGACGAGATCGCCAAGCCCGAAAGAGGGAAATCGGTCGAATCCTCTCAGGCGCGCTGGCGCGATGAAATTGTGGACGTATTCGCCCAATTCGCGGGGCGACTCAGCAAGGATCAGCAGGAGTATCTGTCTTCGCAGTCTGTTCGCTATATACCGGAGCGGGCCTTATGGGCCGACTATCGCGGTCGCTGGCAGGCGGATCTGCTAGCGCTGCTCGCCGCGCGGGCAGAGCGAGGGTTTGCTGAACGATTCACCGAGCTTGCGAAAAATCGTGAAACCTACTACGGCGCAGAACTCGCGTACATCTTCGACCACAACGAAGCCCTTGGCAAAGAGATCGCACAGTGGCTGCTCAACAACATGACCGAGCGCCAGCGCGAGCGTTTGTTTGAGCGCCTGCTGAAGCTCGCGGTGCAGTTCAGGGAGCTTGCGGCCGAGGCCGCCCCAGGCTAGCGCTCATCGAGCACCAGCCAGGCGACCAGATATACGGCGATGACAATCTTCGCCAGGAACAGCGCGGCTACGATCGTGCCGACACGAACGATCGCCGGGTCGGTATCGAAGTATTTTGCGAGTCCTGCGCATACGCCCGCGATCCAGCCGTTGTTTTTGTCCAGATGCAGGCCCGCACGTATGCGGTTCATAGTGGAGTTTGTCATTGTCCTTGTTACCCGTTGCCTTTGAGTTTTAGTAGCGGAATGTCCAGTTGTTGAAGAGCCCGGCTGCGAATTCAAACAGACTGGGTACGGTTGCAGGCACGGCTGCGCTCAGTTCGGGGTGCAACGCGCTTGCGACAATGCCGAATAGCCCGAACACCACTGCCAGCAACACCAACGCGATGAGTGAGGCGCGCGGATGGGTCAAACGTGAAAGTCGAATGCTGTGGTTCATGGCTTGGGTTTCCTCAGGTCGGCGATACTCGTGGGTGTTTGATTCAATGTTTGATATTTCCTATTCGTTGCCTCTTTATTCAATAGTCGTGCCAACTATGAATCCGGTTTGCTCGCACACAAACAGGGCCATTCGGGAACCATGGGTCGCCAACGTCGCCATTAAGGTGGTGATATTCGCCAATTATTAGCGGCAGCCCGCGCGCTGCGGGCTGTCAGCTTGCCAACGGGCGGTCGTCGGGTTAGAAGACACCTTCAGTGGAGGGTTAGTCATGGAACTTCAGTTTGCCAGCGCTTGGGAGGCTATCGCCGATGCGGTGCCCGACCGGATCGCCTTGATTTCTAAAGATGTGCAACGCTCGTGGGCCGAGTATGACGATCGCGCGGCGCGCATCGCCTCGGTGCTCGATGCCCATGGCCTTGGGGCAGATTCCAAGGTGGGGTTGTATCTGCACAACTGCAATGAATATCTCGAGGCGCAGTTCGCAGCATTCAAGATCGGTGGCTGTCCGGTCAACGTCAACTATCGCTACAAAGCCGATGAACTCGTCTATCTGCTGGACAACTCCGATGCCGAGGCCGTGGTCTATCAGGGCTGTTATGCGATGCGCATATGGGAAATCCGTGATCGTCTGCCCAAGGTCCAGGCATACATCCAGCTCGACGACGGCACGGAGAGCCTCCTTGACGGTTCGCTGGATTTCGAGGGCTGCATTCGGGGTAGTGCGCCGATGCCGCGCATTGACCGCGATCCCGCCGGCATTTACATGCTCTACACCGGTGGCACGACGGGTCTGCCGAAGGGGGTGATGTATCCGGGCGCTGAGTTCTGCTACTTCCTGACGGCGATGGGAGCGGCGGGTCGCGAGCTCACGCCGCCACGGAACGTCGACGAGCTGTCGGCATACGTGCACAGCATCGCCGAGCCGCCCATATCTCTGGTCGCCTGTCCGTTGATGCACGGTACTGGGATGTGGCTTGGCAGCATGGCTCCACTCCTGGCAGGTGGTACCGTGGTGACCACGCCGAAACTGGGGTTGGACCCGGATCTGATGTGGAGCCTGGTCAAACAGCATGCGGTATCCGATCTCGTGATCGTCGGTGATGCGTTTGCCCGGCCGTTGCTGGTTGCGTTGGACGAAGCCGAACGCAGAGGAAGCCCATACGATCTCAGCTCGCTGAAGCAGATCGTATCCAGCGGGGTGATGTGGAGCCGGGAGATCAAGGAGGGCTTGCTGCGCCACCACGACATGGTGCTGGTGGACGCCATGGGCTCAACGGAGGGCAGCATGGGCAGTTCGGTCACCACCCGTGAATCGGCCACCCAGACCGCCAAGTTTCAGCTTGCTGAAGGCGTACGCGTGATCACTGACGATGGCCGTGAGGTGGAGCCTGGTTCAGGCGAGATCGGTAAGCTTGCGACCAGTGGGTTCGTGCCGTTGGGCTACTACAAGGACCCGGAAAAGTCGGCGGAGACCTTTCGTGAGATCGACGGCACGCGCTACAGCTTTCCAGGCGACTATGCCACGGTGGAAGCCGACGGCAGCATCAGCCTGCTTGGCCGCGGTAACGCGTGTATCAACACTGCTGGCGAGAAGGTTTTCCCCGAAGAAGTCGAAGAAGCGGTGAAGCGTCATCCGGACGTATTCGATTGCCTGGTGGTTGGGGTGCCTGATGAACGCTTCGGCGAACGGGTGGTGGCGGTAGCGTCGTTTCATGAAGGCAAACACACCGACGAAGCGCAGGTGATCGACTTTACCCGAGAGCAGCTGGCGGGGTACAAGTTGCCGAAGCAGGTTTTGTTCGTCGACACCGTCCGGCGCTCGCCGAATGGCAAGGCGGACTACAAATGGGCAAAACGAACGGCATTGGCCGAGGTTACTTAGGAGTATTTTGTGTCTGGACCTCTTTCGGGCATTCGTATCATAGATCTCACCAGCATGATTTCCGGTCCGGTCGCGACGATGTTGCTTGGTGATCAAGGCGCTGACGTGATCAAGGTCGAACCAATGACCGGCGATCTGGTTCGCTACATGGGTCCCAATCGTAACGGGCTCAGCGCCGGATTCATCAGCGCCAATCGCAGCAAACGCAGCATCGCTGTGGATCTCAAAACCGACGCCGGGGTCGACGTGGTGAAGCGTCTGCTTGCGAGCGCCGATGTCTTCGTCCAGAACTTCAGGCCTGGTGCCATCCAGCGAATGGGATTTGGCGAGGATGTCGTGCGTGGAATCAAATCGGACATTGTTTACGTGTCCATCAGTGGCTTCGGCGAAACAGGACCTTACGCGCACAAAAGGGTCTACGACCCAGTCATTCAAGCGTTGTCGGGGCTCGCGGCCATTCAGCGGGATCCAGACAGCGGCCGGCCGATGATGGTGCGCACGATCATTCCGGACAAGACCACGGCCATCACGGCGGCCCAGGCCATCACGGCCGCGTTGTTTGCGCGCGAGCGTTCGGGGCAGGGTCAGCACGTGAAACTTGCGATGCTCGATACCATGGTCGCGTATCTCTGGCCCGAGGGGATGGCGGGATTCACTTTTATCGGCAAGGAAATCAAAGCTGCCCGCGCGCAGTTTGCCCAGGATCTGATCTTCCAGACTACCGATGGCTACATTACCGCCGGTGCCGTATCGGACGCGGAGTGGGAGGGTATGTGCCGGGCGTTAGAGCGTGAAGAGTGGATACACGATGAAAGGTTCAACACGCTGAACGGCCGGATCGTCAATGTTTCCGAGCGCCTGGATATGACCGCGAAGGTGCTTGCCACCCGCAGCAGCGCGGAATGGTTGTCGCGTCTCGACGCGCAAGGCGTGCCCTGCGCGCCCGTGCTCGAGCGCCATGAGGTATTCGATCACGAGCAGGTCAAGCGCAACGAAGTGGTGAGCGAATACGATCATCCCGTCGCGGGGCGCATCCGCCAGCCTCGTCCGGCTGCGCGCTTCGACAAGACTCCTGTCGAACTCCATCGCCACGCCCCGGTTCTCGGCGAGCACACGGCCGAATTGCTGGCTGAGATCGAGTTGGACGCGGACGAACTGGCAGCCAAGGGCGTGGTGCACACCCTTGGGATTGCATAAGGCGTCTAGATTTAAGAAGAATTCTGGTAAGCGGGGTCGGAAAAATCTTCCAGGCAGAGCTGCACAAAATGTAGTGGCCTGACGCGCCGGCGAGCGCTGGTAAACTCGACTGCTCGGACGAATAATCAGACACGAAAGATTGTCAGGGGAGGGTATTGCGATGGCAATGCAGCACACGCCGTTGCTGATGTCCAATATACTGGATCGTGGCGCCAAAGTAGCGCCCGGAGCTGAAATCGTCACCGCCACCGAATCTGGGGCGCGCCGGCAGAACTACAAAGAGATCCGCGATCGTGCCCATCAGCTGGCCCATGCGCTCACCGAAGCCGGGATCGTTGTCGGTGATCGTGTCGGCACGTTCATGTGGAACGGCTCGCGTCATCTGGAGGCCTATCACGCCATTGCCGGGATGGGCGCGGTTCTACATACCTTAAACATTCGACTTTCCGCTAAGGATCTCGAGTACATCATCGGTCACGCCCAGGACAAGCTGATCATCGTCGATGCCGATGCGCTGCCGCTGCTGGAGCAGCTAAAGGGCCGGATGCCGAGCGTGGAGCGGATTGTCGTGGCCACCGAGGCAGGATTTGAAGCTTGGAACACGGAGCTGGCGAACCCCGTGGACTACGAGGAATTCATCAGCGCCAAGCCGACCGATTACGAATGGCCGCAGATACACGAAAATTCACCCCTGGGTCTATGCTACACGAGCGGCACCACGGGTAATCCGAAAGGCGTTGAGTACGAGCATCGCTCGCAGTATTTACATACCCTCAGCCAATGCATGACCGACGCCATGGGGTTGTCCGCAACCGACAGCGTGCTCGGCATCGTGCCCATGTTTCACGCCATGGGCTGGGGCATACCGTGGTCGGCGCTGATGTTGGGGTGCAAGCAGGTCATGCCGCACCGGTTCACGGATGCCGCGAGGCTGGTCGAAATGCTGGCATCGGAGGGTGTGACCCTCTCGTCGGGCGTGCCGACGATCTGGCAGGGTGTCAAATCGATCTTAGAGGCAAACCCGGACAAGTATGATCTTTCCAGCCTGACGCGCCTGACCTGTGGCGGCTCGGCGCCACCGCCATCGCTGATACGCTGGTACTGGGATACTCTGGGTGTCGAGATGATTCAGGGATGGGGCATGACGGAAACCTCGCCGTTGGCTACCTTGTCTCGCAGAGTGATGAAGCGCGCCCACCTCGACATCAGCGAAGACGAGCAGTTCGAGAATGTCGCCAAGGCCGGTCAGTTGCTTCCGGGAATTGAGCTCGATATTTTTGATGAGGAGTTCAATCGATTGCCCCACGACGGGGAGGCGGTGGGTGAGATTCTGATTCGCGGGCCTTGGATCTGCTCGGAGTACTACAAGGATCCGCAGCCCGACAAGTTTCACGACGGCTGGCTCATCACCGGAGACGTGGGCAAGATCGATTCTGAGGAATATCTCATCATCAGCGACCGATCGAAAGATCTTGTGAAAAGCGGCGGCGAATGGATCTCCAGCGTGGATCTGGAGAACCACATCGTAGCGATGCCAGGGATCTCCCAGGCCTGCGTGGTGGCACAACCACATCCGAAGTGGGACGAGCGTCCGGTTGCGCTCGTCATCCTCGAAGAGGGTGCTGAGGTGAGCCGCGAAGCGATACTGGAGCATTGCGCGAGCGCCTTCGCCAAGTGGCAACTCCCCGACGATGTGCTGTATGTGAACAGCATCCCGTTGACGTCCACCGGCAAGATGAACAAGAAGGCCGTGCGCGCCGACCTCGAAGCTCGGGGTTACCGCTTGCCGGATTTGCGCGACGGCGCTGGTTGACGGCGAACGGCGCCTGGACGGGCGCCCCGGGCGGCGCTGGCAGCGCGCGGATGGTACTATCCGGCGTTTTTTTGATCAGGATCAATTCGGTTCCAAGCTATGCCAGCCAGTACATCTGCGAGTTCGTCCGTTAGGCCCTCTGTCGGTTCGTCGATAAAAGGTGTTTTCTTCGACCTGGGCGGAACTCTGTTCAGCTACCAGAATGTCGGCCGCGCCACGGGGCCGGTTCTGATGGAGGCTGCGCGGCGTATGGGCATCGACGACGAGCGCAAGGTGCTCGGCAACGCGTACGGCCAAGCCAGCCGGGAGATTGGCCGACAATATGCCGAAAAAACGTTTTTCCTGCACCGCGATTTGTTTCGCGACACGTTCGTTCTGTTCGTAGAGAACATGCAGGGTGACTTCGATGAGGAAGCTTACGCCTGGTTTCGCACTCGAGCACATGACCTGGTGGTGAACAACCTCGAACTCAAGGCGGATTGTCTGCACACCCTTGGCCACCTCAAGGCACTCGGGTTGTACCTGTCCATCGTATCGAACATCGACGATGACATGTTGGAGCCGCTGGTCGAGCGCGAAAACCTGCAAGACTACCTGCACCATTGGACAAGCTCGGAGGCAGCCGGATCCTGCAAACCGCATCGCCGCTTTTTCGAGGTGAGTCTGGAAAAGAGCGGCCTTGAGCGGGAGTCCGTGTTGTTTGTCGGCGACTCGCCCGAGCACGATGTGCAGGGCGCCTTCGAGGCCGGAATGCAAACGGTGCTGATTCGCGAGGAAGGTGTGCAGCCGCCGTTGCAGGCCGGAAAAGCAACGGTTGAACCCGATCACGTCATCACCAATCTCGCCGAACTCAAGGATCTGGTTGCAAAGTGAGCAGCGCCGAATCCCTGGAGATACCCGAAACCCCTGATGCGCTGAGCGCCGACTGGCTCACCCAGGCGCTGTACCGCGGCGGCATACTCAATGGTCAACGGGTTGTTGCCACTCGAGCCGAGGTGATTGGTGAGGGTGTTGGTTTCCTGGGCGACCTGCTGCGATTGAGCCTCAGCTACGATCGACCCGAAGGGCTTCCGACCTCATTGATCGCTAAGTTACCGAAACTTGAGAACCGGGCGATGGGCGAGCTGCTCGGTGCCTACGAACGGGAAAATTGTTTTTACATGGAAATGGCCGACAGCCTGCCGCTGAACACGCCACGAATGTACTACGGCGATTTCGACCGCGACAAGGCATCGGAAAAACAGGAAGCGATACTGCGCGCCGCTAATCGCATCCCGCGCTTTCTTACCCGGCCCATGACGTCGTTGGCACGGTGGATCGCCGGAAACAAAAAGCGCCGCTACATACTGCTGCTCGAAGATCTTCGCGACGGGGAGATGGGTGATCAGGTTGCGGGCACCCCTACGGATCGCTGCGCGGACGTAATACGTGCCGTGGCCGGGGTCCACGCCGCGTACTGGGGTACGGACCTTTCGGGAAAGTTCTGGCTGCTGCCGTTGGATATCGACGCGCGCATGCGCCACGGGCTGTTCATGGGGTCGCGACCGGGGTTTGCCAGCTACTTTGGTGCGGAGCTCGAAGCCAAGCTTGCACCTTATCTGGATCGTCTGCCCGAAGAGGGTGCGGGTATGCTCGCCGAGCTTGTGTCGGCGCCCGCCACGTTGCTGCATTGCGACCTGCGGCTGGACAATTTGTTTTTCCGCGATGCAGACGTGGTGGTTTTTGACTGGCAGCTCGTCAGACGTGGTCCCGGCGTGTACGACATCGCGTACTTTCTTTCTGGTGCACTCGATGAGAATGCCGGCCGCGACGTTGTCATGGGTCTGCTGGAGGCGTACTACGATGAGCTGCGCCGGGGTGGCGTGGATGGCTACAGCTTTGAAGATCTAATTCGTGGCTATCGGCTGGCCCTGTACCTTGTGCTGCTCACGCTATCAACCGTGGATCAGATGGACCTGGGCGATGGCAGAGGCGTTGCACTCATGCGCGGGTGGATCGCACGCCTGCACGCGCGGCTCGCCGAGATGGACGAGGCAGGCTAGCCCTCGTCTGACTTGACCGGCTCTTCGTTCTCGCTGCGAAGATCGATCAGCTGCACGTAGGCTTCCAACGCCTCATCTGCCTGCGATTCAGACGCAAACGGCCCATGTTCGCCCTCCCGTGACGAGAAAAACCATTTATCGCCCCGACAGATCGTTCTACATACAGTGCGAACATGGTCATGCTCGTCCCGAGCTTTGTCCGCCTTCCTTCTGGTCATCGAAGTAGTCTCTGGTTGGACCGGCGTATAGCCTAGCAGCGCGAATATTTTCGTCTGTGAACTGGTTCCGGCTACCGACCCGTGTACACGGGTCGGCGCTTCTCCATGAACGCTCTGGGGCCCTCCCGGGCGTCTTCGGTCCGGAAAACCGGGGCAGACACGGTGCTTTCGATTCGCAGCGCTTCGTTCTCCGGTTTGCCGAGACATTCCTTCACGGAGCGACGAATGGCCTTGACGGCGATCGGGCCGTTTGCAGCTATCTTGTCGGCGATCTCCATGGCCTTGCCCATCGCGTCGTCGGTCACGTAGTTGAGGAAGCCGATGTTGAGGGCGTCTTCGGCAGAGATGAGATCTCCGGTCAACAACAGCTCCATGGCTTTTGCGTAGGGGAGTTGCACGGGCAGACGAACAGTTGAGCCGCCGGCCGGGAAGATTGCCCATTTCACTTCCTGGACGCCGAATTTCGCCGCGGGGACCGATACCCGAATATCGGTACCCTGAACGATTTCCATGCCACCGGCGATGGCGTGGCCGTTGATGGCGGCAATAACCGGTTTTTCCGTGTCGAAATTGCGCAGTAGCGCTCGGCTCGTGATGCCGGGCTCGGAGACCACGCGTTCGTCCCATTCGTTCTGCGGTTTGCGAGCACCGGACATCAAGGGGATCAGCTGGCCGAGATCCGCACCCGCGCAGAACGCGCTGCCTGTGCCGGTGAGCACGGCCACCCGGACATTGTCGTCGCCTCGGACCGACTCCCAGGCTTCGGCCAGCCGAACGGCGACCTCGGGATTGATGGCGTTGCGTGCCTCAGGCCGGTTCAGAGTGATGATCGCCACGTGTCCGCTTAGCTCGTAGTCTACCAATGCCATCGCGTTCTCCCGTTTTGGATGTCTTGATCAGCTGGCTGATCTGCCCGGTGAAGCGGCGGGCTGGAGCGTTGTGGTGCCTGTTTGTGCATCGAGTTCGCCGGCTTCATCGGCATCGCGAATCTCGACGAGGCCCTCGACCGTGTCGAACAGACGATACAGCACAAAACATGCCACGCTGATGAGCGTTCCCGAGATGAGGAAGTAGTAGAACCAACCCAGATGCTCGGCCATGACTCCGCCCACAGCGACAGCCAACCCGCTGCCTGCAGTCATCATTACGATCTGAGAAGTGTAATCGGTGGCGGCTTGGGATTTGGATGCCCACTTCAAGCGTGCGGCCTGAAAGCTCACGTCGAGAAATGATGGCAGCGCGATCGCGTTCAATGTGACCGCAAAGACGATCACAAACGTTGGATCCTCGAGCGACCCCATCCACACGATCGGAATCACCGCTGCCATGATCATGAACGAGGCGGTCAATATCGTGGTTTTGTACCCGAAGCGGCCGAGAAACCAACTGGTGGCAGAGGCGCCGATCACTGTGCCTATCAGGGTTGCAGGTGCTGCGATGGCGGCCACCTCGCCCAGGCTGAACCCCAGATCGACCAGATAGGTCGGGTACAGTGACGGCAGCAGTGCCCCAAGCAGGGCGATCATGAAGCACAACGGGTAGATGTAGCGGCTGTCGCGGCGCTTGAGAAGACGCGCAAGGCTCGGCCGCTGGTGTTCAAACTGAGTGGGGCGTGGCGGTTCACGGCGGATGACACCGGGTGTCGAAAAGATGATGAGCAGCGCCGATGCCACGACCAGCGCCGTGCTCCAGCCGAATTCGGTGTAGATCCAGGCGATCCCGGCCCAGGCGATGAAACGTGCCGTGTTGCGGCCGATGTCCAGCACGGCCGCACCGACAGCTCGCTCCTCGTCACGGATGTTTTCCACCATGTAGCCATCGATGGCAATGTCCTGGGTCGTCATGAACGTCGTCTTGATTACCAGAATGGTGATGATGATTGCAAGGTTGTCGAGGTCGGGCGCCCAGAAGGTCAGGCTCAGGTAAGCAAGGGCGCCAAATACCGTGCACGGAATGAACCAGGTCTTGCGCATGCCGATTGACCGGCTGCCGGTGCGATCGACCAACGGTGCCCACAGCGGCCGTATCCAGGTGGGTATTGCCGGCAGGGTAAATATCCAGTACATGTCCAGCGCCAGACCTTGTTGGCGGAAGATGACGGGGAGGAACAAGCCGATGAAAGCGGCTGGAAAGATCTGCCCCATCTGCAGACCCAGCACGGCTATGAAGCGCAACGCCGTGGCGCGATCGCGAATCAGATCCTTTGCCCGGAATGGCTGGGTGGGGTGGCTGGCCATCGAAACACTGTAAACGCAGTGGCTCGATCAGCATACCGGTGATCATGAACGCTTTGACCGACGGCTGGGTGGAAACGGCTGGCTCCCCGTTCTATGCAGCGCGTTCGCCGCTACACCTCTACCGGCAGCTAGTAGTACCCTGTGTTGGGAATTACAGGAGTGACCATGCAGTTTAAGAATCGCGTAACCGACATGCTTGGGGTTGAGATACCGGTGGTGCAGGCGCCCATGGGTTGGATCGCCAGATCGCAGCTCGCCTCGGCGGTGTCCAATGCCGGGGCTCTGGGCGTCATTGAAACGTCTTCTGGGGAGCTCGACGTTATACGCGAAGAGATCCGCAAAATGCGCGAGCTCACCGACAAGCCTTTTGGGGTCAATATCGCCCAGGCATTCGTTCGCGATCCGAACATCGTGCAGTTTGTCATCGACCAGGGCGTAAAGTTCGTAACCACGTCGGCTGGAAATCCCGAACGCTACACCGAGCAACTCAAGAGCGCGGGATTGATCGTGTTTCACGTGGTGCCAAGCTTGAAAGCGGCCCTCAAGGCCGTAGCATGCGGTGTGGACGGTCTTGTCGTCGAAGGCGGAGAAGGCGGCGGCTTCAAGAATCCCCGTGAGGTCTCCACGATGGTGCTGCTGCCCCTGGTGCGTTCCAAGGTAGACGTACCAATCATTGCCGCCGGCGGGTTTATTGATGGGGCGACCATGGCGGCGGCGTTCGCGCTCGGCGCGGAGGGTGTGCAGCTGGGTACCCGCATGGTCTCTTCAATGGAGTCTCCGGTGCACCAGAACTGGAAGGACGCGATCATCAACGCAAAGGAGACCGACACGGTATTTTTGAATCGTCGCCATTCCCCCGCGCTGCGCGCATTGCGCACTGAGAAGACCACGCGATTGGAGAACGAGCCGGAAACCAACGCCATGAGCGAGTTCGGCACCGCGCGGGAGCTGTATTTCGGCGGCGATATGGAAGCGAGCATCGCCCTTTCCGGTCAGGTGTGCGGCCGCATCGATTCGGTACGCCCCGTCGCCGAGGTGATCGCCGAGATCAAAGAGGAATTCTTCCAGACGATCGAGGACCTGCAGGAGCGCTACCTGGCCTGAGCGCGAACTGAGCATTCGTGTATCTGATCGCGTTGCGATCAGCCGTCAGTCGCGCTCAAACTCCAGCGGAGCTCCAGTGGGGCCATCGAGGATGCGGCCGTTGTCGTAACGCAGATAACCGTTGACCCAGGTCGCCCGTACCCGAGCGTGCAGATCGATACCCGCGAACGGGCTCCAGCCACACTTTGAATGGATTTCGTTCTGGTCGGCGATCGCGCTGGGGTCGAGCACGGTCAGGTCCGCGTGGTAGCCCTCGCGGATGAAGCCTCGCTCTTTCACACCAAACAACATCGCCGGCGCGTGAGCCGTTTTGCGAACAACCGTTTCAATATCGAATATACCTCGATACACGTGTTCAAGCAGGCAGGCGAGGGCGTGCTGTGCCAGTGGCAAACCCGCCGGCGCGCCTGGGTACGGTCTGGCTTTTTCTTCCAGCGTGTGGGGTGCATGGTCGGTCGCGATGACGTCGATGCGATCTTCGTTCACCGCCTGCAGCAGCGCCTGCTGATCGGCCGCGGTTTTGATCGCCGGATTACATTTGATGAGCGCGCCTTTTTCCGGGTACCAGCTATCGTTGAAAAACAGATGATGCACACAAACCTCGGCAGTAATGCGCTTGGCGTTGAGATCACCGACGGTGAACAGCTCCATTTCCTTTGCCGTGGTCAAATGCAGCACGTGCAAGCGCGTGCCGTGGCGCCTGGCGAGTTCCACTGCCAACGACGAGGACAGATAACAGGCGAGTTCGGATCGGATGTTGGGATGTTCGGTAAACGGAATGTTCTCGCCGTATTTGTCGGTCGCTCTGGCCTCGTTGGCAAGAATGGTGGGTGTGTCTTCGCAATGGGTAGCTATGATCAGCGATGTGCTTGAGAAGATTCCCTCGAGCGTGTCTGGGTCGTCCACCAGCATGTTGCCGGTGCTGGCGCCCATGAATACCTTGATGCCGCAAGTGAGGGACTGATCGACGGTCTTGATCGCCTCGAGGTTATCGTTGGTGGCACCAAAGTAGAATGCGTAGTTCGCAGCCGAGTGAATGCTTGCACGATCATGCTTGTCGCGCAGTGCTGCGTGAGTGATGGTGAGCGGATTGCAGTTCGGCATCTCCATGTAGCTGGTGATGCCGCCGGCGATGGCCGCCCGGGACTCGGTCGCGATGGTGCCCTTGTGTTCGAATCCGGGTTCGCGGAAGTGCACCTGGTCGTCAATCATTCCGGGCAGCAACCACGCCCCGTTGGCGTCGAAAGTCGTCACGCCTGGAGGCGCAGTTTTATCGACCCCGGAGATGCGGCCGTTTTCGACCAGCAGATCCCCATCGGTGACCGTGCCTTCATTCACGATCCTTGCGTTGGTAATGAGGTAGCTGTTGGTCAACGGCGTCGTGAATGGTTGTGGAGCATCAGATCCGTCCGGTGAGGGATTTCACATGTCGGCTACTTTAGCGGATTTGCGCGGGCGGATGTGCGCTAGGTCACTTCTGGCGGGGTTGGGGTCCCTATACTTGGACCAATCACAAAACGCCCTGCTTACGGAATTGCAAGATGATCAAATACTCAGCCGGATGTGCAGTTGTTTTAGCGATGTTGGTTTCACCTGCCTATGCGGACAGCGTGTTCGGTGTGTATGCAGGCGCCGGAAGTTGGCAACAGGAGTATTCCGGAGATGTCACCTCCGGGGTTTCCAACATTGATGTGGAGGATGATCTCGCTCTCGAGGAAGAGAACAACAACATGTTCTACGTCGCCCTGGAGCACGGCGTACCGGCACTTCCGAATCTCCGCTTTCAGCACGTGGACATTTCGACCTCAGGTGACAGCGTCCTCACTCGATCCGTCGATTTCAACGGGTCTATTTTCAATCTGGCGGATTCCATCGTGACCGATATGAACCTGACGCAGACCGACCTGGTGATTTACTACCAACTCCTGGACAACGTGGTATCCCTGGATCTGGGAATTGCCGCGCGTTGGGTCGACGGCTACGTCGAAGTCGCCTCCACGGCTGAAGCTTCCCGCGCCGAGTTCAAGGGCGTGTTGCCGATGCTTTATGCCAACGCTCGCGTGGACCTGCCGTTCGGTGGGTTCTGGATTGGCGCGCAGGCTCAAGGTCTGGGCTATGACGGCAACTCACTCATTGATGCTACGGCACAGGTGGGTTGGGAATCCAAGTGGGGAATCGGCGCGGAGGCCGGCTGGCGCATGTTTCGCATGGAGCTGGAAGACTACGATGAGATCACGGCTGCCCAGTTCAATGTCAGCGGGCCATACATGGCGCTGAACTTCCACTTCTAGCGCTTCGGTCTAGCCGGGATATACTAACCGGCTATGAGCCGGGCAAAAGCACTCAAACAACTGCGCGCAGCCCTGACGCCCCGTGCTGTCATCACCGAGCCTTCGGCGCTCAAGCCATACGAAACCGACGGCCTCACGGCTATTCGTGAGCTTCCATGGGCGGTTGCCCTGCCCGAAACCGAAAACCAGGTGCGCGAGGTGTTACGCATCTGTGCCAAGCACGACGTGCCGGTGGTTGCCCGGGGTGCCGGCACGGGTTTGTCCGGGGGCGCCCGACCCGTGGCCGACGGCTTGGTGCTGGGCTTATCAAGGCTCGATCGAATTCTGGAAATAGATCTCGACAACTGTGTTGCCCGACTACAGCCGGGCGTGCGTAACCTTGCCATCAGCGAAGCGGTAGCCGAGCACGGGCTCTACTATGCGCCAGATCCCTCATCGCAGATCGCCTGCAGCATCGGTGGCAACGTGGCCGAGAATTCCGGCGGGGTGCATTGCCTCAAATACGGTTTGACCGTGCACAACGTTGTAGGGCTGAAGGTCTTGACGATTGAAGGCGAGGAGCTTGTGATCGGCGGCAAGGCCCTGGATAGCCCTGGCTACGATCTGTTGGCGCTGATGTCCGGATCAGAGGGAATGCTGGGGGTGATCATTGAAGTCACGGTCAAGCTTCTGCCCATTCCCCCGGAGAAGCGGGTACTGCTCGCCGCCTTTGCCGACCTCGACAGTGCTGCGGACACGGTCAGTCAGATCATCGCTCAGGGTCTGGTGCCCGCTGGGCTCGAGATGATGGATAGGCTCGCAATTCAGGCTGCTGAAGATTTCGTGCACGCTGGATATCCCCGGGAAGCCGAAGCGATCCTGCTTTGCGAAGTCGACGGAACCCGCACCGAGGTTGAGGCCAGCGTCGCGCTCGTGACACGGGTGGCCAACGAATTTGGGGCGTTCGCTGTGCGTCTGGCGATCAATTCCGAGGAACAAGCGAATCTCTGGCGCGGTAGAAAGGCCGCGTTTCCGGCGATGGGCAGGTTGGCTCCGGACTACTACTGCATGGACGGCACCATACCTCGCTCGCAGTTGAGCAAGGTTCTCAAAGAGATCGGGAAGTTGTCAGAACACTATGGGCTTGCGGTTGCCAATGTCTTCCATGCGGGCGACGGCAATCTGCATCCATTGATTCTCTACGATGCGAGCGTATCCGGAGAGGTGGCGGCCGCGGAGGAAATGGGCGGTAAGATCCTCGAGCTGTGCGTGGCGGTCGGCGGCACCGTTACGGGCGAACACGGGGTTGGGGTAGAGAAGCTCGATCAGATGTGTGTGCAGTTCTCGCAAGCCGAACTTTCGCAGTTCTTCAAGGTGAAAGCGTGTTTTGACCCGCACGAGATGCTCAATCCGGGTAAGGCTATTCCCACCCTTGCGCGTTGCTCCGAGGTTGGCGGCATGCATGTCCACGGCGGTCGGGTGCCGTTCCCCAACCTGGAGCGATTCTAATTGACTCAGCCCGAACGCGATGACTGCGAACGGTTGGTGGACGCTGTCAGGCAGGCCCACGCCCACCGTCAGGCGTTGGCGATCACCGGGTCGGGAAGCAAGTCGTTCCTGTTGCCGAAGCAGCAAGATACAGGCGTGAGACTGTTGTCGGTGGCTGAGCATACGGGCGTCGTGCAGTACCAGCCCGATGAGCTGGTGTTGACTGCTCGCGCCGGTACGCCGTTGCGTGAGCTGCAGCAGGTCGTCGGTCGTCATCAGCAGATGCTGCCGTTCGATCCGCCAATGTTTGCTGGGGGGGGAACGCTGGGTGGCGCGCTCGCCTCCGGTTTGTCGGGTCCTGGGCGGCCATGGTGGGGATCTGTCCGCGATTGTGTGCTGGGAGTTGAACTCGTGAATGGCCTCGGCGAGCAGCTCACGTTTGGTGGCCAGGTGATGAAGAACGTGGCCGGTTACGACCTGTCACGTCTTCAGGTGGGCGCGTTCGGAACGCTGGGGGTCATCATGACGGCGAGCATCAGGCTGCTTCCGCAGCCGGTGGCTGAGCGTACGTGTGCATTGGAGTTGTCGGCGGCCGATGGGCTTCGTTTGGTTCGGGATTTCGCGCGCCGGCCACTGCCGATCAGCGCTACCTGTTTCGAAGGTGGGCTGTTGCGGGTCCGCCTGTCTGGTGTTGAGGCGGCCGTGCTCAGCGCGTGTGAGGAAATCGGTGGTGAAATCGTGGAACGAGATCGTTACTGGCAACAGCTTCGAGATCACGAGCTGCCCGCGTTCAGGAACGGCACCGATTTGTGGCGCTGGTCGCTACCGCCAGGGGCTGATTCCCCGGTGGACGGTGCCGTGATCGAGTGGGCCGGTGCGCTGCGATGGGTGGTCGGCGCGGATGCGGATGGCATCGCGCTCGCGAAACGTGCGGGCGGCAACGCGGCCCCATTCTCGGCCGGTTTTGCGCAGTTGACCGCCGCGGGCATGCCAGCAGCGATGCGCAGATATCATCAGCGGCTGAAAGCGGCATTCGATCCGGAAAACATCCTCAACCCCGGACTCGTGGACGTGCATGCACACTGAGCTGCACGAAGATCTACGCGATACCGCGCAGGGCAGACGTGCCCAACAGATTCTGCGCAACTGCGTGCATTGCGGTTTCTGCAACGCCACGTGCCCCACCTATCAGATTACCGGAGATGAACTGGACGGGCCTCGGGGCAGAATCTATCTCATCAAGGAAGTGCTCGAGTCAGGCAGTGGGAACCCCACCGCGCAGCGACACCTGGATCGTTGTCTCACCTGTCGTGCCTGCGAAACCACCTGCCCCAGCGGCGTCGCTTATGGCGAGCTGCTGGAGATAGGCAGGAGTATTGTCGATCAATCCCAGCGCCGGAGCTGGTTTGCCCGCGGGGTACGTCGCTGGTTGATGTCGGTGGTACCGAACCCCCGCCGATTTCGGGCCTGGGCACGATTTGGAGGCTGGTTTCGCTGGATGTTGCCAGGCCGCCTACGCAGCGCGCTTCCGAGAGTCACACGCTCCAAGCCGACCGACCGCAGGAGTCACGCGCGCCGCGTGCTGGTACTGCAGGGGTGCGTGCAGCAGGTGGCAACACCCCAGGCCAACGCATCACTTGCAGAACTGCTCGATGCCCGGGGTTTTGAGGTCGTTTACGCTGACGGCGAAGTCTGTTGTGGAAGCTTGAATCTGCATCTGGGCGCTCGCGAACGCGCGCTCGCCGACGTTCGCCAGAACATCGACGCCTTGACCCCTTATCTCGAAAATGTCGAGGCGGTGGTGTCCACGGCCAGCGGTTGCGGAGTAACGATCAAGGACTACCCGCGGTTGCTGGTGGACGACGCCAACTATGGGCCGCGGGCGGCAGCGCTGGCCCGCAAGTTTCAGGATGCGTCGGAGTTCGTGACCGTTGAGAATCTCGCCTGCCGCAAGATCGACGGCGTCGAGCGAGTCGCCTGGCAGGCGCCGTGCACGCTGCAGCACGGTCAACAGATAACGGGGGTCATGGAAAATCTGTTGTTGAGTGCGGGTTATGAGCTCGTACCGGTTAGCGACGCGCACCTTTGTTGCGGATCGGCGGGCACTTACTCGCTGTTGGAGCCCCAGCTTTCCGCCGAGCTACGCGACCGCAAGCTGGCCGCGTTGTGTGCGCACGAGCCGGACGTAATCGCCACCGCGAATGTTGGCTGTCAGATGCATCTGAGCGGCGCGAGTGATGTAGCGGTGCGCCACTGGCTGGAATTGCTGCAATAGTTATCGCGATGGTTGTTGCTACCGTTTTATCGCGATAGGAAGGACGGATTTCTATGGAGTCTGAGCAGGTTGCATCTCGGCACTATGTGTTCCTGATGTTTTTGACGTTGTTGAACGTCATGAACTTCGTCGACCGCCAGCTGCTTGGAAGTTTCGCCAACTTCATCGTCCCCGACCTGGGCCTGACCAACACGCAGTTTGGCTTGCTCACCGGATTGTTTTTTATCGTCTTTTACTCCGCAATGGGACTGTTCATGGGGGCGTTGGCCGACACCGTCAATAGAACCCGGCTCATTGCTATCGGTCTTGGTTTGTGGAGTGTATTGACTGCCTTGTCAGGAGCGGCGCGGGGTTTCTGGACTCTTGCCGCGCCAAGAATGTTCATTGGCGTGGGCGAGTCCATCATGACGCCCACGTCCATGTCTTTGTTGTCGGATCGGTTTCCTTCTTCTCGGTTGGGGTTTGCATCGGGTTGTTACTACATGGGCGTGCCCATCGGCGTAGGGGTGAGCCTGTTGATCGTCGGGTATCTGGGCCCCGCCATCGGCTGGCGAAACTGCTTCTACCTGCTAGGGGCGATCGGGGTAGTACTTGCGGTTGGCACGCTGTTTCTCCGCGAGACCCCGCGGCGTCATCAGCTGACCCAACCGGTAGACGCGCAAAAACAGACCTTCGCGCAGATATTGAGGACGCTTGGCACGGCGCTGCGCGGCTGTCCAGCTCTCGGCTACACCATCGCCGGTGGAGTCGCCACGCATTTCATCCTGGGAGCGGCCATTTACGATCAGCTGTGGTATGTGCAGGAACGTGGTTTCGAGCGGGCCGAGATCGCCCGCATTACGGGATGGATCGCAATGACGGCCGGTGTGCTGGGCAATCTCTTCGGTGGTATCGGGGGTGATGCATTGCTGCGCCGAACCGCTCTGGGTCGGCCGATGTTCCTGTTTTGGATCATGTTGCTGCTGGCGCCCCTGAACATCGCTTATCGGGTCGTGGATCCAGACAGCGCGTGGTTCTGGGTGGGAGTATTTGTCGGTTTCTTTCAGCTCGGTTGCTTTTACGGCCCCACGTTCTCCACGGTACAGGAGCTGGTACCTCCGCAGATCCGGGCCACGGTCGTTGCGTTCTACATTCTGGCGCTCAACTTCATTGGGCTGGGCATCGGCATCACCGCCGGTGGTATCGTCATCGATTGGTTGATCAGCCTGAGCGTCGCCGAGCCGTACACATGGACGTTGCTGGCCTTTACGCTGATTTCGTTGCTGGCGATACCGTTGTTCTATATGGCCGGCCGGCGCTTTACCCGCGATCGTGAGCGGGTATTGGCGAGTGTGGCCAGCGGATGAGCCGGCTGCCGGAACGGCTCGAAACGCCGCGCCTGGTCTTGCGGGTACCCAGGCCCGCCGATGCGCCAGCGCTGAACGCCGCGGTTGTGGAATCGTTCCAGGAGCTGACTCTGTGGATGCCCGGCGGCGGAGCCGCAAAGCGTGGAAGATACCGCGACGTTCTGCGTGGACGCGCGGGAAAACTGGAACAGTGACCTGCGCTACGGGGTGATCATGATCAGCAAAGACGAAGGCATCGTTGTGGGTGCAACCGGATATCCCAACATCGACTGGGAGGTACCGAAATTCGAGATCGGCTGCTGGTGTCGAACAACTTGCGTGGGGCAGGGCTACGCGTCGGAGGCGATTCAGGCGCTGGCGATGTTCGCTTTCGACGAGAAACGGGCCGTTCGAGTGGAACTGCGCATGGACGATAGGAATGAGCGCAGCTGGCGGGTTGCCGAACGAATGGGGTTTGAGCTCGAAGGTGTGCTTCGCGGGGACGCGCGCAGCAACAACGGCGATATACGAAATACCCGGATATACGCCATGGTGGATCCGTCTCGGTTGCGACATGTCGACCAACACTTCGCTTGATTTCGCCATTGAGACCCCGCGACTGTGTTTGCGGCGATTTACTCCCGACGACATCGAGTTTCTCACCTGCCTGCTCAGTGACCCGGACACGATGAGCCACTGGCCGGCTCCGCTGGAATCCGTCTGAGGCGGCGAACTGGCTGCAGCGCGCCCTGCAATCGTATGCGGCCCATGGCTTCGGCCGCTGGCTGGTGTGGCACAAGGCGTGCGCGCAACCGATTGGTGATGTCGGAATTCAGAAGCTCTCGATCTCTCGGTTGAACAATGATCGGCCGAAAACAGACCGGCGCGAAAATGATCTGGGCTACATCATTCACCGTGATCATTGGGGTCACGGCTTTGGTTTCGAAGCGGCATCAGCGTGCATGGAGGGGGCTCGCGGGTACGGGTTGGACTCTGTGGTCGCGGCTATGGCGGAGGACAATCTGTCGTCGATCCGGGTCGCCGAAAAGCTCCACATGAACCTCGATTACGTGTTCAGCAACCCGCGCAATGGTGATAAGACCACACGATTGTACCGGCTCGAGTTCTCCGCAAACATCGCTCAGTGAGGCTTAGGAGATGCTGGGCGCGCCAATCATCGCACGCCCACAACAGCGTCTGCATGTCCTTGCGGAAATCCAGGCGGGCACGCTCAGCCTCGGTAGGTCCGCCAGCGCTCGCGGATTTCCTGCGCTGCGGCATTGTCGCCCTGGGCTGATCGGGCGTCGGCAATGACAAGCCACGCATCACGTACCCAATCCATGCGCTTGCCGGCCAGCGTGATCGCCTTGTTGGCAAACTGTACGGCCGCGGCCGGATCCTCGCGAACCAGGTGCAGTTCGGCCAACCGCACCCAAAGGTCTGCCTGGCGTGGATTGAGCCTGATTGCGCGCTCGACGTAGGCAACGGCTTCTTCTGCGTCGCCTGAAGACTCGGCGCGATCACTTTGCTGTAGCAACGCAAGGGTTGCGCTGCCGGTGTCCGAAAGTTTCCGGACGACAACTTCCGAAGGTGCAACCGGAATTTCCTGCTGGGGATCGGCTCGTGAGGTGTCTACACCGCCATTGCCGATCACCGGCGGTAGGCCGGGTGAGGTTGCGCAACCTGCGATCAACGCCGTCAGCCACAGGCCAAGTACTATTCGTTTCGAAACCACTTGCGGATACTCTCCGACAGGGAACGCAGCTTGATACCACAGCCGGGTTTCTCCTGCAAAGCAGCGCCGTTCGGCAGCGGAATGAGTACCACGTTGGCGCAGCTCGCACGAGCCAGCAAACCGGTCTCGTACTCGATGCTGGTAAAGCTGGCAAGGGGGTCGGTGGTCAGCGGTTGTACGGCGAGCCGTCCCATGATGTTGTCCCAGACCTTGAGCGCGCCAGTCGCACCGGTCAGTCCGGTGGACGCGTTGTCGTCGTTGCCAACCCAGACCACGGTCAGCAACGCGTCGTCGTAGCCGGCAAACCAGCTGTCGCGGAAATCATCCGAAGTCCCGGTTTTGCCTGCGACCCCCAGCCGAGCAAACCGGGACGACTTGCCAGTGCCTTGCTGCATCACGATCTCGAGAGCGCGACTCAACACCGCAACGGTTTCCTTGTCTATACGTTGCTCAACGTGAAACGGATGGCGGGATACCGGTGCACCGTGTTCGTCGAGCACGGCAATCACCGCTTTGGGTGGCATGTGAAAACCATTGCTGGCAAACACGCCGTACAGCGCGGACACCTCGACCGGTGACAGAGACTCGGCGCCCAGAAGAAAAGACGGGTAGTGGTTTGCGGGAGGTCGCCCGGTCAGCGCTTCAAATCGCGCCGCCACTGTCTCGACGCCGAGAAGCAGACCGAGTTGCACCGTGGCAAGGTTCAGCGAGTCCGCCAGCGCGCGCACCAGAGGTACCGGCCCACGGTTTCTGTGATCGAAGTTTTCCGGCTCCCAGGTGGTGTGGTTCGACAGCTCCACAACGATAGGTTCGTCGTCAATGATGCTGGCCAGATGAAAGCCTTGTTCCAGTGCCGTGAGGTAGAGCACCGGTTTCAACAACGAACCCACGGGCCGCCGTGCGTTCAGGGCCCGGTTGAAGCCATCGACGCCTGCATGACGGCCACCGCTCAACGCCACGACCTCGCCGGTCTGGGTATTGGTGACGATCACCGCTGCTTGCAGGAGGCCGGCGGCCAGCTTGCGAGTCGTCTCCAGGGTGTGCAGCACTTCTGTGATGGACTGCTCCACCACGTCCTGAGTGCGCGGCTGCAGGGTGGTAAAAACCCGCAATCCTTCGGAGGTAAGGACTTCGCTGGTGAGCGAGGTCAGCCCTCGCCGGGCGAGATCCATGAATGCCGGGTAATATGCACCCCCGCGGCGCGCGCCTTGAACAACCTGCAGCGACGCCTGTCGTGAACGCCGATGCTCGGCGGCGTCGATGAGTCGGCTTTCGAGCATCTTGTCCAGGACGAGGTCGCGCCGTGCCCGGGCGCGCTCGCGGTGCCGGAACGGGTTGTAGTAGGACGGGCCGCGAATGACGGCAATCAACGTGGCGATTTCGTGCACGTTGAGCTCGGCGAGTGGCCGGTTGAAGTAGAACTGGGCGCCGAGACCGAACCCATGAACCGCACGGCCGCCATCCTGGCCCAGGTATATTTCATTGATGTAGGCGTTCAGCAGATCTTCCTTGCTGAAACGTGCATCGAGGATGATTGCCATGGCGAGTTCCCGCAGCTTGCGGCCGAGGGTACGGCGATTGTCGAGGAAGTAGCTCTTCACCAGTTGCTGGGTGAGGGTGCTGCCGCCTTGTTTGAGCTCGCCCGAGGTCACGTTGACCCAGACGGCGCGGGCGATTCCGCTGATATCGAACCCGGGGTGCTTGTCGAAGTTGCGGTCCTCCACCGCTTTTAGTGCTTCGCGAAGAAGCGATGGAACCTGCTTCGGGGTTAGCACCAGGCGGTCTTCGCCGTGGCTGGGGAAGAAGCTGCCGATGGTCACCGGATCCAGTCGTATCAGCGGGATGGGGCGTCCGAGCGAGTCCTTGATGCTCGAAATCCGACCATCGGCGAATCCGAGCTCGATGCGTTGACTGCTGCGGCGACGCTCCATGAACTGGAAGCTGCGCAGATGCACATTCAGCTTGTCGGCGCTTAGCTGGTAGGCGCCCGGCTGCGCTTGTGGGTCACGGCGCTCATAGCCCAGACGTACCAGCTCCGCATCGACGTCGGCCCTGGAGAGCACCGCTCCAGGATAAAGCTCCAGCGGTTCGGCATAGACCACCGCTGGCACGGACCAGCGACGACCTTCGAAGGTCTCGGTGATCAGGCGGTCGAGATACGTGAGATAACCGGCCGCACCAACGCTCGTCAACAGTGCCGACAATGCACAAATCTTGAGCAGGCGTTTGCGCCAGCCGGGGGATTTACCCATGGTGGAGGCTACGCTTCGTACCTGCTTCGATGTTTATCCCGACGCCAACCTCGTGCGCGCGGCGCGATACTCCGAGGTGGTCAATATGCCGGCGTTCACGAGCTCGTTCAGCTGGTCCAGAGGGTTTTTGTCTTCGTTTGTGACGAGACCCAACCAGGTTCCCACTGTGCGAAAAACCAATCTCACACCTCGCCAAAGTTTGGGCAGCCACCAGCATACGAACAGTAGGAAGACCAACAAGGCGGCCAAGAATAGCATGGGATGTTGCAGCGCCGCCCAGAGGCCTGCGAAAACGGCAACGTCCTCGAGAATCGACGCACCCCAGTTGGAGAACGGTTCCGGGGAGGTGTTGATGAGCACCCGCGAGCCTGCTTTGGTGGCGAGGGTGACGGCGGCAACACCTGCGCCGGCCAGGCCGCCCGCGATAGTCAGCGCCGGGGATACGTCACCCAGCGCGCCGGCAGCAAGCATGGCGCCTGCGGGAATCCGAATGAAGGTATGCAACGCATCCCATCCCGTATCCACGCCGGGGATTTTGTCGGCCATGAATTCCACGCAGTACATGAATCCTGCGGCGAGTATGACGAGTGGATCCTGGACAATTTCCAGCCCTGGCGGAAGATCGATGTAGCCGAGGCTGCCCCCCAGTCCAAGCACGCCGACTGCGGCATACAAATTGAGGCCGCTGGCCCACGCCACCCCCAAGGTTAGCGCGATAGTCTGAATCAGCGCTTGATATTCTTCCATTCGTACCGGTTCTTTAGGTTTCCGTCGGGCATCATACGCAAGCTTTCTGAACCGTAACTGAAGAAACGATTGCTGTTAGAAGAAATGATCGCTGTCAGAAGAAACGATTGCTTGCGTAGATGCGCCGACGGAGTAACATGCGCGACCAGACCTAAGGGGTGGTTTTACCTGAGACACCGTTCGAGCCTGGCTCGAAACAGGTGGACCCTTTGAACCTGACCCGGTTAATGCCGGCGTAGGAATAGGCGATTTCCTTCCCAGCCTCAGCAACCACTCCAGGTCTTTCTTTTAACCTGAGTTGGTGTTGCATGATCTACCCTAAAGTTCGACCGTTCCTGTTTGCGCTTGGCTGCTTCGGACTGTTCGCGTCTTCGCCCGGCTCCGCCCAGGAGCCGGTCACGAACGAACGCGTCATCGAAGAAATCGTCGTTACCAGCGAGTTCCGGCCGGTGGCTCTCGAAGATGTCGCGGCCAGCATCTCGGTGATCTCGCTCAATGATCTGAAGGCCGGTACCGTGAATCATCTTGAAGAGGTGCTTGGCTGGGCGCCCAACGTCAACGTCTCCAGCGGCGCCTCCCGAGCACGCTTCATTCAGATTCGCGGTATCGGCGAACGTGGCCAGTTCGCGGAGACGCTCAACTCTTCAGTGGGATTGATTCTCGACGGTGTGGACATGAGCGGTGTCGGTACGGTGGCCACGCTCTTCGATGCCAAGCAGGTTGAAATTCTCAGAGGTCCGCAGGGTACGTTGTACGGCGCCAATGCGCTGGCCGGACTGATAAACGTCAAGAGCAACGATCCAAGCGATTCGTTCACTACCCGGGTGTCGCTCGATGCCGGGAACTATGCCGCCTTCGGAGCTGGGGTGGTGGTGTCGGGTCCCATTTCGGATGAGCTGGGATATCGCGTCGCGGTGCAACGCTATCGAGACGACGGATTCATGGACAACGAGTTCCTTGGCCGTGATGATACCGACAACCACGATGAACTCTCCGTGCGCGGTAAGCTGCTGTGGCGTCCAGGCGATCGCACTGAGCTTGCCCTGACGTTGGGATGGATCGATATTGACAACGGCTACGATGCGTTTTCGTTGGACAACGACCGCACCACTCTGTCGGATAATCCCGGCCAGGACCGACAGGAAACCGTGTTTGCAAGCGCCCGGCTGGCGCTGGATATTGGCGATGCTGGGACCTTCCAGGGCAACATCGGTTATGCCCACAGCGACATCGACTACGGCTACGACGAAGACTGGACGTTCACCGGATTCGATCCCATCGGCTACACGTCCGAAGACAGATATCTGCGTGAACGGAGCACGCTGACTGCGGACGTGCGGTTTGTTTCGGGGGATTCCGCGAGATTGTTCGGCAAGCTTGACTGGGTAGTCGGCGTCTACGGGTTGCATCAGGAGGTCGATCTTCGTCGCCAATACACGTTTCTGTTCGGTGAGGATTTCACCAGCGACTTCGAGGTTGATCGGCTGGCTGTCTATGGAGAAGTCGCAACCGAGCTCACCGCCCGGCTGCGGCTTTCGGCGGGCTTGAGGGTGGAACGCCACGAGTCAGACTACAGCGATTCCACACCATTCACGGCAAGTCCCCACGACGATATGCTGGGTGGGCGCATCGTGCTGGAGGCAGACGTTCTCGCTGATGCCATGTTGTATGCGAGCGCCAGCCGTGGCTACAAGGCAGGTGGATTCAACACCAGCGGGACGTTGGACGACGAGCTTCGTGAATTTTCGCCGGAGAAGCTCTGGAACTACGAACTGGGTTTGAAGGGCCGCTGGTTAGACGGCCGTCTGTCCGCGCGGGCGGCTTTGTTCACGATGCGGCGCGAGGATGTCCAGGTTTCCACTTTCATCGCCGTTCCTCGACCCGACGGCAGCACGGAGTTCATCGACCTCATCGACAATGCCGCCGAGGGGACCAACAGCGGCCTGGAGATGGAGTTGACCTTCAATCCAACCGAGGCGCTGTCGCTGTTTGCCAACGTGGGCTGGCTGGATACTGAATTTCAGGACTTCATCAATGCTGCCGGCGAGGATCTGGATGGGCATGCTCAATCCCATGCGCCAAGCTATCAATTCTACGTCGGCGCTGAGTATCGATTTGCCAGCCGCTGGTATGTGCGGGTAGAGGCAGAAGGCAGAGACGAGTTTTACTTCACGGACGGCCGTCGATTTTCTGAGAACCCTGAGGATCTCATATCAGATAGTTACGAATTGCTCCACGCCTCAGTAGGGTTTGCGGCCGAGCACTGGCGGGTGAAACTCTGGGCGCGAAACTTGACCGACGAGGACTACTTCGTGCGCGGCTTCTTTTTCGGCAATGACCCGCGCGACTTCTACACCGAGCGTGGTTTCACCCAGCTTGGTGAGCCGCGCCGATTTGGGGTGTCGTTCAGCTGGTTCCTCTAGGGCTTTAGAGGTCTAGGGCTCTATGGTCTGGGTCGCGCCGTTTGTCGATATCTGACTCACCCCTCTTTTAACTCCAAGGCGATGAGATGCTCGACGACATCAAGCGATGCTTTGCGCCCGACGTCCATGTTAACCACATATTTTCTGCCGACAACGAGGGTTGGAACGCTTTTTATAACAAGCTTATTTTGCAGGGCCAGGGCCT
>SMVB01217196.1_pt1 | contig 30748 bp, 26 predicted proteins | sample 2456461 | NCBI WGS metagenome assembly SMVB01 (sample SAMN11095934, study PRJNA526329) | marine sediment metagenome | biome: Marine sediment; feature: Surficial sediment; material: Deep marine sediment; isolation source: Hadal surficial sediment | place: Pacific Ocean | collected 2014-05 | depth... | reverse complement strand
GCGACACAATCTCTCGTATTCTGTCCGCTCTTTTCGAGATAAAACAATTGGTACCGGTGCGCCCATAGTATGTCTAATCCTGTAACCGTCTGATACTGGATTGTACTATATATGAATAGTTTATTCACCGCACTACACTAGATATTGGTATTCAATATCAACTTTTTAAATGTCACCGCATTGTGATCCGCAGTATCACGTTCCGGCTCTTCGGCCAACTCAATGTTGGGGAAGCGCTTAAACAATTCGCAGATCGTCAAATACAATTGTCGTTTGGCCAGCGCGGCTCCGATACAGAAACGCGGGCCATAACCAAACAACACATCGGGATTAAACACCCTGCTGACATCGAAGGTTTCGGGGTCATCGTAGTAGTCTGGATCGTGATCCTTAAGATGCGGCATCATCAAAATCATTTGGCCCTTGCGCACGGGTTGATCGAGAATATCCATGTCCTGTGGCGCGTAGCGCGCAAAGCCCATTTTTGACTGGGTCGACCAGCGCATAATTTCACTGAAGGCATTGGAAAAACTCTCGGCAGACTCCAGTGCCGTTTCGACCTGATCTCTATGCTTAAGCAGTGAATAAACCGACCACTGCTGAGCAACCAGAGTGGTATCGGAACCCGCCCCGATCAGGGCGAGCACCAGCGTGATAATATCCCATTCATCAAAGCCCTCATTCTCTTCCTCAACTTTGAGCAATACACTGAGAAAATCATCCTGCTGCGGCGCCAGGCGCCGCTCGGCGATCACATCCTTGAGGATATCGATGGCGCGATTACTATCCTGGCGTGCACTCTCGCGCCGCTCGTCGGAGATGGTCGGGTTCCAGGTTTCAGTGAAGGTCAGAATCACCTGCTTGATATCGGGCCAGTATTTTTCCGGCACGCCAATGGTGCGGGTAATGGAGATAAACGGGATCTGCCGGGCGACCTTCTCCAGGTAGTCAAAGCTGTCCGGCTCGCCGATCTCATCAAACAATTTTTTAACATCGGGCTCAATACGGCGTTGTATTGCGTCTACAACATTGCGGGAAAATGCCGGTGCGGTCACTCGTCGCACCAGGCGATGGTGATCATGATCTGCCACCAGGCTGTGCCCTATCAGGGCCCGTTCAAAATTGCTCCACTGATCCCGTGGGGGACGCACCGGCGCAAACTCCCAATCGTAAAAATCGGATGACAGATACTCGGCCTTCCAGCAGGCCATGATGTCTTCCATCCGAGTCATAATCCAGGCTTGCCAGGGCTCGTACCAGACCAGGCGACCGCGCTTGGCCAGCGCCAGGCATTGCGGTGTGGGATTGATGCTGTACTCCCGCGAATTGGGGTTGTAAATTTCTTCGATCGGGGGCAAACCTTGCTCGACCTGGGACATGGGCGTTCTCCTGAGCCAATTGAACACAATTTCGTGGAAAAAGCTTACTAGCTTGTTCGATTTTAGCAAGAAAAGGCTGACCCAAGAGCCTGCGAGCATTCGCCGTGGTGGTTTGGTCGCGGCAGAGGTTATCCATTACCCTGGCGACAGAACCGGACTGCCGGTAACCGCAAAACCTCTTGGTCAGCTAAAACTGCCCGTTAGAGATCGTAGCCACGCTCGTCATGCAGTACCAAATCCAGGCCTTGAGTCTCGTGTTCATCGTCTACTCGCAAGCCAATCAGTGCATCAACTACTTTGAGAATAATGAAGGTCACCACCGCCGTGTAAACCAGGACCGACACAACGCCCGTCGCCTGCACTGCCAATTGACCACCAATGCTGGTAATACCCTCAGAGAAGCCGTTACCACTGAAAATACCGAGTTGGGTTGAGCAAAATACACTCAAAATCAAGGTGCCGAATATTCCGCCGACACCGTGCACTGGGAATACGTCGAGACTGTCGTCAACTTTGAGCACTTGTTTCAAGTAGTTGGTAGCGAAATAACAGATGACGCCGGCGCTCAGACCGATAACGACCGCCCCTGCGGGTCCCACGGAGCCGGACGCGGCGGTAATGGTTCCCAGCCCCGCCACCATACCGGTAACAATGCCCAAAACGGAGGGCTTGCCGTGACGAATCCACTCCATGGTCATCCAGGCGAGCGACCCGGCGGCTGCGGACAAATGAGTCACCAGCATCGCCATCGCGGCGCTGCTGTTCGCAGCCAGCGCGGAACCCGCGTTAAAGCCAAACCAGCCCACCCACAACATACCGGCACCGGTCACGGTCATGGTCAGGTTGTGTGGCGGCATGGCAACGGTGCCGAATCCGCGCCGCGGCGCCATCACTTTCGCCGTGACCAATGCCGCCACCCCCGCGGTGATATGCACAACCGTCCCGCCGGCAAAATCCTGCAAGCCCATCGCGAACAGCCAGCCGCCTCCCCACACCCAATGACAAATGGGCGAGTAGACGACGATCAGCCAAATCGTGCTAAACAACAGCATGGCGGAAAAACGCATACGCTCGGCAAAGGCACCCACAATCAGTGCGGGCGTGATGATGGCGAAGGTCATTTGAAACATGGCGAACAGTGGGGCGGGGATGCTGCCATTCATGCTATCAATATTCATACCGGCAAATAGAATATTGCCAAAGTCACCAATCCACCTGCCCTGCTCCACCCCATCGCTGCCGAAGGCGATGGTATAACCCACGGTAAACCACACCAGTGACATCAGACAGGTCAGGGCAAAACACTGCATGAGTATCGAGAGCACGTTCTTGCTCCGAACCAGGCCGCCATAGAACAGTGACAGGCCCGGGATAGTCATAAACAGCACCAGGGCGGTGGACGTCAAAATCCACGCCGTATCGGCGCCGTTCAGGTCGTCTGCATAGGCCCCGGATGCCATCGCGGCGGTCACGATCAACAGGGCGAATGCCGCTACTTTTCTCATTATTCTCACTCTTATTGCTCAGTAAATTCGCAATATAAACGGATCAGCTGCCAGGGCCGCTTAATGGCCAGCCGACGCTGGTGGCAATGGGCGATGTGCGCTTCAGGCCGCGTCAGAGTTGGCTATAGCGGCGGCGTAGAGTGATTTTTTAGGTCGTGCAAAGACCCGCTCCACCATGGGGATAAAAAACGCCAGGGGCTCACTCTCGTAATCGACATCGAAACTGTTCTGGTCATACAGATGACAGAAGTCCACACACGCCTGGTAATAGGGATGATCCTTGAATTCGTCCCGGCCGTTGGGATTCAGCCCCACATAGTGGAAAAAGTAGTACCCCTGGAAAATGCCGTGATGTTTGACAATCCAGTAATTCTCTTCAGAGACATAGGGCTCGAGAATGGTCGCTGCCACATCGGCATGATTGCTGGGGCCCAGGGTGTCGCCAATATCGTGCAGTAAAGCGCACACCACATATTCTTCATCGCGACCGGCACGATGGGCTCGAGTGGCGGTTTGCAAGCAGTGTTCCAGGCGGTCCACCGGATAGCCGCCATAATCGCCATCCAGTAGTTGCAGGTGGGCCATCAGGCGTTTGGGTAAATCCTGGACGAAGGGCACCATATGGCCGGCGATAATTTGCCAGTCCTCTGCGCTGCCCTCAGTCATTGCTTTGAACTGGGCTTGCTGCTCAGTCATATCAGATCCTCCAGGTGAGTGTGCCGTGCCTCGATAGGGGGCACAGCATAGCATAGAAAAAACTGGGGTTCGGGCTGCCCGGGAGAAATACAAGCGTGGACTTTTACCACCTGTGCTTCTACTCTTCCTCTTCTGCTGGCCGGCCGGCCAATTGGTCTTACGGCAACCGATAACCGATTGAAGTACAGGAGAAAAACAATGAGCGATGCAGTCAAATCCCCCATTGAAATGATGTATCGGTGGGAACGCGAAACCCCCGATCACGTATTTCTGCGACAGCCTACCAATTTGCAATGGACAGAGTATACCTGGCGCGAAGTCGCCGATCAGGCGCGGCGAATTACCGCTTACATTCGCGCGCAGAACCTGCCCGCCGGTAGTCGCATTGGCATCTGGTCGGCCAACAGTAAAGACTGGGTTATTGTCGACCTTGCCATAATGCTCAGTGGCCATATCAGCGTACCGCTATACCCGGGCCAGGATGTTGAATCCGCCAAATATATATTTGAGCACAGCGAGACCGTTCTGCTGTTTGTCGGCGAGTTCGATCAGGCTGAGAAAATTGATGCCATTTTGTCAGCGGACACCCCGCGGGTGGCTATGCTGGGTTGCACCATAAGCTGCGATACCAGCCTACCGGACATTATCGCGAAGTATGCACCCTATGCAGAGTCACCCGTCCCCGACCCCGAGGCTATCTTCACCATGCTGTACACCTCCGGAACAACGGGCAATCCAAAAGGGGTAATGCACATGCACCAAACCCCCGGCCACGTGGTTCCAGATCTCATTCAGGGCATGCGCATGACTGAACCGGAGAACAGATTCTTCTCGTTTCTACCTATGTCCCATGCCGCAGAGCGTATTATAGTCGAGCTGGCCTGCCTCTATTGTAATGGCTGCATTTCTTTCTCAGAGGGTCTGGCGACCTTCAGTGAAGAAATACGCTCCGTGCAACCCACCTTCTTTTTCGCTGTGCCCCGCCTTTGGGTAAAATTCAAGGAGGGTGTGGACGCGAGTATTTCGGCGGAGGTTCAGGCCCAACTGACCGCGGAACAAAAACAAGGGGTCGCAGAACATCTTGGCTTTGGCTCGGCACGGGTTATTCTGACCGGCTCGGCCCCCTGCTCCAAAGATGTACAGGATTGGTTTATGAATATGGGCATCATCCTCCGGGACGCCTACGGTATGACAGAGAATTTCGTCCACGGCGTGGGCTGGATCCACAACGACACACCCATTTCCGGGTGTCTTGGGCTGCCAATGAGCGACTCAGTCGAGGTAAAACTATCGGATGACAATGAGATTATGTTTCGCAGCAAGGGCCTGATGCAAGGCTACTACCGCGAGCCGGAAAAAACGGCTGAGGTATTGGTAGACGGCTGGTATATGACCGGCGACGCCGGCAGATTCGATGAGAACGGTTACCTGTGGATTACCGGGCGCATCAGTGAGGTGTTTAAAACCTCCAAGGGCAAGTTTATCCGCCCTACCCACATCGAAAACATGTTTGGCCGCAGCGACGAACTGGCTCAATTCTGTATTATGGGTCATGGACTGGATCAACCCATGCTGTTAGCTACGTTGTCTGAAGCCGGGGCCAGACTCGATCCCGCCGCGTTGAAAGAGTCACTGGAAAGCTTACTGGATGAAGTAAATGGCGACTTGCCCGCCTATGAGAAGGTCGCGCAAATGTTCGTGACGCCCGAGTGGTTGATTGAAAATGGGTTGCTCACCCCCACCTTAAAATTGAAGCGCAAGCAAATTGAGAGTCTGTATCGGCCCCAGGTGGAGGCAAATTTGGGGGGCGATAAAGTTAATGTCATTTAATCCGGTACTACCGCGCAGCGCCCGAATTCTTGTCCTCAGCTGCGGCGCGCTGCTGACGCTTGCCCTGCCCGTTACCCAAGCCCAGGACAGCGCCAGTTCGGTGGATGAGCCGCGCCATGTCATTTTGATTATTGGCGACGGCATGGATGACCAACAAATCACCATTGCCCGCAATTACCTGGTCGGCGCCACTGGTCGCCTCTCACTTGACCATATGGCCCTGCGTTCAAGCTCGCAAATTCTCACCATCGAGGACAAAGTAGGCGGTGCGCCGGTCTATGTTGGCGACTCTGCAAACACCGCCACCACCATGGCCAGTGGCGTGCTCACCAGTCGCGGGCGGGTTTCCACCGCGGCGGGCAGCAACCACCCTATTCCAACGATAGTTGAAATGGCTGAAGCCGCGGGTTACAAAACCGGCATTGTTTCGACGGCCAGTGTTACCGACGCAACACCCGCCGCCTTCGCCACACACATCAGCTTCCGCCTGTGTGAAAACCCCGAAACAATGCTTGATATCACCTACAAAGACATCCACCTGGGAGATTGCCTCAATGAGAGGAAATCCGAAGGTGGCCTGGGCTCTATTTCTGAGCAACTCGCCGAGTCAGCCCTGGATGTTATTTTGGGTGGCGGCATGAAACATTTTAATATGACCGCCGAAGGCAATACCGGCACCGTGACGGCACTGGCCGAACGCAACGGCTTCCAATTGGTGACCACGCTCGACCAATTGGCCTCAGCGACGACGAGTCGTCGGCTACTGGGCTTGTTTTCCGACAGTACCATGCCCGTGCGCCTGCAGGGCGAAAACGGCAGGCTAGCGGAATCCCCGGAGCCCAGTTGGTTAAATTATATCCACCGATACCTGGGAGACGTCACCCAGCCCGAGCCGATGACCTGCGAGGCAAACCCCGCCTTCACCGGCATGCCCACCCTCAAGCAAATGACCGACGCTGCACTGGCGCATCTCTCCCACAATAATTCGCGCGGCTTTTTTCTCATGATCGAGTCCGCGTCAATCGACAAACAATCCCATGAGCGCAGACCGTGCGGCTCCATCGGGGAGTTGGCGCAGTTGAACGAAGCCCTGGACAGCGCCCTTGCGTTTGCGGAAAAAAATCCGAGAACCCTGATTCTGGTGACCGCCGATCACGCCCAGGCAGCACAACTCATTCCCTATGAAAGCCTGTTTGCCGAGTTTCCCATCCCGATTTACACCCCGGGAAAACTCGCCCGTATCAAAACGCCGGAGGGTAGGATACTGGTCGTTAACTATGCCACCAATAATTTTTCCTATGCGGAACACACGGGCGCGAACGTGCCGCTATTCAGCAATGAAGAGGGGCGCGGCATTGTGCCGTCATTCATTCAACAGGCAGAAATATTTTCCATCAGCGCCGGTTATCTGCAATTAAACTAGCGCAGGTTTTGCGCCCAGTACCGATCGATATGACCTGCATCAGCCAGCCACGCGATAGTATCGGTCAGGCTCGTTTCCAATGACCGGTAGGTGATATTTAGCTCATCGCGTACTTTTCGATCGTCCACATAAACCCATTGAGTGGCGTACATGGCGCCCTCCCGAGTCAGTGGCGTGTCCATGGAAATAAATCTGCCGGCAAAATCCATCGCAGCACCCAGTGGCCGCAGCACCACCCCGGGCACCGGAAACTTGCGCATCTTATGGCCGGTAATCCGGTCCAGTAGCTGCCCCAGTTCCTGCCAACTGCGGTAATGCCCCGAAACCAGGTAGGGACCCGATTTTCGCTGCTCCAACAACTGAACGTGGACTTTTGCGAGTTCTCGCACATCGATAAACTGAGCGCCGGTACTGGTATGGACAAAGCTCAGCTTAAAAAATAGCGCCAGCGCCTCATTGCCCTCGCTGATACCGGGATCATCGGGGCCAATCACACCGGTAGGATAACTGGTCGCGATGCTGGCGCCCTGCTCGATTAGCCGGTTTACAAATTTCGCGCTATCCGCTTTTGAGCGCCCGTAGGAGGAGAGTGGTTGCGCTAACGGCAGGGTTTCGTCGATCACTGCGGCATAGGGATCATAGTAAGCTGTGGAGCTGGAGACGTTGACGATAGAACGCACCCCCAGGGCAACGGCGGTGCCAATGACCAGTTCGGTGCCCGTCAGGTTGGTGCGATAAACGAGGTCGGCCTTGTTCTTATCGAGGCTGACCAGAGCTGCCGTGTGTACCACCGCGTCACAGCCCACCATCGCCGCTTCAATACCCGCTTTATCGGTGATTTCACACACCGCACAGTTGGAATAGTCCAGGCCAAGTGGTTCATACAACTTACGCATCTTATGCTTATTGCGCACGCCCAGGCGCACCTTGTGACCCGCCTCAAGCAAGGCTATGACCGTGTGAAAACCAACAAAGCCCGTCGCTCCGGTCACCAACACATGCATTTTCAGTCTCCCCTGCGTGGCCGAAGATGTTAACACGAACCCCCAGAGCGCACTTAACTCACAGCCAACGATCGGTTAACATTACTCGCCACACACTACACCGAGGTGAGCCCATGCAAGTCAGAACAAGCACCAGCGTAATCATCATTGCACTTTTATTGGTCGCCTGCGGTTCCACCGCCAACTGGAAGGGTTATTCTCCGGTGGAGGCTGAGACGCTGCAAGCGATGGGGATTAGTGCCAGTGAAGCCAATCACTATCGCGATATGGGCTTTACCTCCGGCACGATCCAACATTGGTATGATGCCGGTTTTCGCCGCAAAGATGATATTACCGCCTGGCACGATGCCGGTTTTCCCGCTGACGAAGCTGGAAACTGGCGGGGAAATGACTTCAGCTTAAAGGCCGCCTATGAATGGCGTAAGAAAAACTTCTCGGCAAAAGAGGCCCACGGCTGGCAGAAAAAAGGCTTCGAGCTGAAAGAGGCCGAAAAATTGCGCAACAAGGGTCTGAGCGCTGACTAGGGCAGCCTCTGAACAAGTCTATGGCTCCCTAGAGATTGATCCAGCTATTGAGCGCTCGCAAGCGAAATTGAACATCCCTGTGGCTCAGCACTATGGAATCGGGCAGGATCTCCTGCAATTTCAGCACCTGGGCCACGCTCTCCCCCTCGCGGACTGATTCTCCATTTAAGGTGACAAAGGATTGCGATGAATTTGTAGAGTAATTGTGCGCGCTATAATAAATGGTGGGAATCTGATCTTTTGTCTGCTGCGATAAGGCGGCAAGAAACGGTGCCGAGTGCTCCATTAACACGGCATTTTTCATTCCTGCCTCGGCCTGGAGTAGCATTTTTTCGATATCAATAGCTTGCTCCTGGGCTTCGATTCCAGGGGGAATAACCGCCTCAAGCTGCGGCGCATCGTCCTCCACCACCCTGGCCCTGTACAGCGCTTCAACGGCAGAGGTTTCTTTGGCGGGTTTCGAAATTTCAACTTTTGGCACCGGCACTATATTGGGGGTCGGTGCCGGGGTGACCGCCACTGGTGTCGAAGGCAACACGGCGCGGGCAACGGGAACAGACGGCTCGCGAGATAACATCAGGTAAGCGATCACAGTTAAGGCGAGTATCAGCCCGACCCAGGGTAACCAGCGGTACCAGCCGCCAGCGTCAGACAGGTGCGCTGCCGGGTGCTGTGTATCCAGGTCTGGTACATCCCCGCGATGGACGCGCTCTCGCTGGGAACGGTTTAGCGCATCGAGAATCAGGGACATAGGGTTGCTCCACTCATCGGGACGCGGCTCTGTTTTGTAGCAATCTTCGCGCCTCGTTATTACTGGCATCGATAGCCAATACTTCATTCAACTTGAACAGGGTTTGCATCCCGACGACCCCGTCATCTTCCAACTGCTGCTGACGCTGAAACAGAATGACACGCTGCTGCAACGCCGCGTTAAAGCGATTGTTAGCCAGCGCCTCGTCCTGGCCATCAAGGCGGGCAAACAGCTGCGCCACTGCGGCCACCACCGCACCGACATCCCCCAATGACAGGGGACCCGCAAAGTCTGGTGGCGGCCGCCAAAAGAAACGGTACTGCCCGCTCCACAGCGGCCCCAGGTCTGCCAGACTAACCTGGACAATACCATCGACCGAGAGCACCTGGGCGAACCTGCCCTCGATACCGAGCAACAAAACGCCGGCCGAGAATCGCTCCGGGGTCACCATATCCAGCACCACGGGCCTGTCCAAGTGCTGTAATTCCTCCCAGGTCTGTGCGGTTTCAACCACACAGGCCACCCCGTAATGAATACCATCCGTGCAGACCTGTGCGGGGATGGGATCGGGCGAGGCGATGGCCCACAATTCGGTTAAGGCGCGGGTGGGCGATAACAGCCAACGCGGTGGTATCGGCCGCTCCAACACCTGCTCTGGGGGCAACGGCGACCGGGGCTCTACCGACACCAGGGTTGTCGTGGTCGGTGCCCACTCCCTGCTCACAACGATTCCCACCAGTACAAGCACCAGTAGAACCAGTGTGGCGCTGCGCAGCCAGCCGCTTTTACCGGCCGCGGGGTCTTCACCCATTACCTCTTTGGCGGCAATAGTTAGCATTTGCCGATCGGCTCTCAATTTGTCCTGGCCGTAGGCGCCCAGCAAGACACGATCACACAGGACATTGATGAGGCGCGGAATGCCACGAGTGTGTTTAAACAGGCGCCTGACCACCGAGTCCGGAAAGATTTCCCGGCCGGGAGCCAGGCCCGCAACTGCCAGGCGGTGCTTGATGTAGGCTTTGGTCTCGTCGAGGTTGAGCGGTTCCAGACAATACCGTGCGGTAATTCGCTGGCTTAGTTGGCGCAGCTCCGGGCGGCGCAACAGTTGTGCAAGTTCGGGTTGGCCGATCAGAATTATTTGCAGCAATTTCTCACTGTTGGTCTCCAAATTGGTGAGCAGACGAATCTGCTCCAGCACATCAAAATCCAGGTGCTGCGCTTCATCAATAATCAAGACAGTTCTTCGACCCCTGGCATGGTTGCCTAACAAAAAAGTATGTAACTGGTCGGTCAGGGTCTTCAGCGAGTGTGATTGAGCGTCATAGTCGATACCCAACTCGTCACAGGCACTGGCGAGCAACTCCAGGGCGTTGAGTGCAGGGTTGAGGATGATGGCGACATCGGTATCATCGGGCAGTTGCTCCAGCAGGCAGCGACTGATGGTCGTCTTGCCCGTGCCCACTTCGCCGGTCAGCAAAATGAAGCCGCCGCCCGCGCCCACTCCGTACAGCAAATGCGCCAGCGCATCGCGATGGCGCGCACTCATAAACAGGTAGCGGGGATTGACCGCGATAGAAAATGGCGCTTCGTTCAGGCCGAAGTATTGATGATACATGGGCGTTATTATGCCTAAGCCCTCAGGGCAATGCTACGCAATCCCGGGTGCGGGCGAACTACTTATTCAAATTGCAGCACCGGTAGTAAGCAGATCAGCGTCTTTCGATCGTAGCCAGCATTTCGAGCGCGCCATCACACCATTGTAGAAACATTTCGCCGGTTTGAATGCTCCATTCCAACGCCAGGAAAATTCCCTTGCGGCGCACTGGCAAGGAGGCGGGAAACTCATAGTGTACCCGGCGAATTTTTTCATACAGGTACAGCCGCTGCATCACCTGTTCCCGCCGCTGTTCCAACTCCCCGATCATATGGGAAGTATTCTCCAGGCTGAGGTTATACAACTTCACAAACAGATCGTCCTTGGCTTCCTGTACCCGACTCTCCTGATACACCCACTTATCCATCGCCGCCAGTCCGGTTACGGTGATGGTGTAGAGTATTTTATTGGGTTTGCCGACCTGGGCAATCGACTCCCCGACCAGCAAGCCCTTGTCCGCCAGCTTCTTCAGTTCCTGGTAGATTTGTTGGTGAGTTGCCCGCCAAAAAAAACCCAGAGATGAATCAAATGCCCGGGCCAGTTCAATTCCCGACATTCTGTCCTCTAATAGAGCGGTCATTATTGCGTGCTGCAAAGCCATGCCGGAACCCCCTCGATTACGCGATGTCACGGACCAACTGTGCCAGCCTATGCAACTAATTGCAATTGACGTTCCACAATCAGGAGCCCGCGATCAGGATTCCGCGGCCAGCTGCCCGGCTATCCAGCCCTCTACGACCTCTTGTAAAACAGCCAGGGGAACAGAGCCGTTGCCCAGTACCACATCGTGAAACTCGCGCAAATCGAATTCGCCGCCCAATGCCGACCTGGCCTCTTACAACTCGGACATCTTGACCACTTTTGCGTCTATCGGCGGATGCTCCTTCGCCCCTATCCAGCGCCAGCATAGTGTTCCCATATTGTGCCCGGCGGTTTCAACCCAGTTGGGATGACCGGGATCCCGGTGTGCAACAATAATTTTAACGCTGCCATCGTCTTCGTAAGTGGCCGTGTGCTTATTAAAGTGTATCTGGTGATGCCGATAATCCAGCGACTCCATCCACCAATTCTGTAAAACAAAATTCCAGGTCTGACAATCGGGAATCGTGTTGGCTCGAATAACCAGCACCTCGTCATCGGCCAGTTCCCAGGCACTGTGAAAATAGTAGATGTTGGGGTCGCCGCCTATCGCCTGGCAAAAATTCTGATCCGCCGCCGCGACTTCGTTGGTCGTGGCCAGAAAGCCCTCCGCCCAGCCCTCGAACAGGCCCGTGGTATTTTTGAGAAACTGGATTGCCCCCTGCAGCGCCCTCTCCAGTTTCTCGGGGCTGAGAGGTTCCGGTCTTTCCTGCTCCGCCCCAATCCGCTCTATCTTGATTTCGGCGCGCGTTTCGTGACGCCTGTCCTGAAAGGTTTGCCGCACGTTGATGGCGTTGGTCTCCGGCCCCATGGGCAACCAGTTGCCCGGTTGTTCTTTCTGGCTCACGATGACTTCCAGGCGACCATCGGCATCGATTTCCATATCTCGCGAGTCCAGAAAGCCGTCAGTTTTCATGCCGCCGCCGGAGCTGTAACGGTTTATCACAGTACCAAAACCCAGGTAGTCCACGGAGCCACGGGTGCCGGTAATTCTGTAGTCGTACTGAGAGTTAATTGGCGCGCTCTGGTAATAGTTATCGGGGTTATCTGCCCCCATTTTAATGGTTTCATGCACTGGGCAACGCAGGGAGGGAAAGGCGGAATCGCCAAATTCGAGAAAGCTCTCCAGGCCGGCCCGCAACATTCGGGTCAGATAGCGGTAGCCCTCGGCGCGGTTAAATGCGTCGGAGGGAGCGGCCTGCGCATTCACCAATTCTCCCGCCTCTTTAAGCGCGTCGCAAAAGTCCGCCCACACCTGGCCATTCATTACGCGCTGCTGCGAAGTTTCGTTCATGGTAATTTGCTCTCCGTTAATCCGTATCGGGCGACATAATCGCCAAAAAGTTCATCCACATCGCGCCTTGAAATGCCGTAATCTTCCAGGCGGTATTGGTGCTTGCCGTGCTTCCCCTTGGGATTGGCGCTCAACCAGTTCTGCATTGCCGCCCTGCCATCAACGCTCAGGGTTTTCCCACAGGCGCGATAAATGGTGTCAATAATGGGCCAGGGGTCACTGACAAATTCGTCGTGATACATATCGATAAACTGATTGGGAAAGTCCGGCTCAAGTCTCGCCCGCGCCTCCTCAAACGTATGGGTATATATCCTCAGCATATCCATCCAGTCTTTGCCAATAACTGCCCGGTCGACATGATCGGAACCGCTCTTGCGCAGCAGCTCGCTAAAGCTACACCCTGAGGGGACAAAGCTCATGGGGTCCCGGTGGGTCTGGACGATAATGGCGTCGGGATACTCCCGCAAAATTCCCTCAAGCCCCAGTTGATGAAAAGGCGCTTTCAGTACCCACTGCCCCGGGCGCCGGGACTGTAGTAGTTGCAGCTGTAATCGATGGTAGGCGTAGCTATCCCCCGCACACAGGTTGGCGTAAAGCCAATTGGCATAGCTGGGTATATGGAACATCGCCGAGTACTCAACGGACATAAAGTTGCGATTTAACAGCATATAACACTCGTCGGGCTCCTCCGCATCAATCAGGTGGGTCTGTAAAAAGCCCGGAAGAAATGTTTCCGTGAGTTCCACCCCCGCCTTCTGCCGTGCAATTCGGGGGTCTGTGGTGTAGGTGTCGGCCTGCGGGGGCGGTATCGGATTCTGGGCCTCCCATAATCTCAGGGTGTGATTGGCCGTATCCTGGTTCAGCATATGGTGTAAAGCTGTGGTGCCAGTACGGGGCAGCCCGACGATAAAAACCGGACGAACCACGACTTCATCGAGTACCTCCGGGTGACGCAATAGGTAATCGTGGATTTCCAGGCGCTTGCTCAGGCCCGAGGCGATAGTCATTCGCGCTCGCAACAGGCCAAAATCGTTGAGCTGGGCCTCGGTGTTTAGCGCCTTGATGAGTCGATCCAGAGGCTGGTGAAAACCGCTATCGCCGAAGTCTGTGAGACCGGTACTTTCCACCGCTTCTCGTAGTAATTCATCCTTATCCAGCACGCTGTTTTCCCTGGTGAACCAATATTTTATGGGTACACCCAGACTATCAGCACTTTATCTCCCTATCCAGAAGGTGCATCATCCACTGATCCTGAATTCGACCAAAAATGGACGGTAGTATGAAAATTGGACTGATACCGGCAAATGTAGGCCTGAAATCCGTGGATCAAATGGTTGGCCTGGCGCAACTGGCAGAATCCCTGGGCTTCGAATCGGTCTGGACCTTTGAACACACCATGGTTCCCGTCGATTATCAATCCAAGTATCCCTATAGCAAAGATGGCAAAATGGGGGGCGCGCCCGACGCAAACTTTATCGACCCGCTAATCGCCCTCAGCACCATTGCCGCCAGCACCAAAACCCTGCGCCTGGGCACGGGTGTCAATATCGTCTCCCAGGCCAACCCCCTGCTGCTCGCCAAACAGGCCGCAAGTCTGGACTTCATTTCAAATGGCCGTTTTATGCTGGGCGCGGGTATCGGTTGGCTGGAGGAGGAGTTTGATGCCATGGGTGTACCGTTTGCCCGCAGAGGCGCTCGTTTCGATGACTATATGGTGGCGATAAAAAAGGTCTGGGCGGGAGATGTGGTTGAACACCAAAGTGACTTCATCAACTGGTCGGGATTCCAAAGCTACCCCCTGCCGGTGCAGAAACCCGGTGTACCGATAATCATCGGCGGTTCAAAAGGCAAGATTTTCGAGCGCATTGCGCGCCATGGCGATGGCTGGTTTGCGCCCACCAACGATGCAGCATCCCTCGCACCGATGCTCGAGACACTCAAATCCACCTGCGCGGAGCTGGATCGGGACTACAGCACTATCGAACTGACCTCCATGTGGATAAACCGCGGGGGATTGGACGCGATCAAGGCGTTTGAGGACATTGGCGTATCCAGGGTGCTGGTGCCCCTGCCCGCCCTGGAGGGCAACCCGGTGGAGGGCATGACCAAACTGGCGGAGGAGATCATCGCAAAACTGCCCTCCTCCTGAACGCGGCCAACTAACCTGAACTCGCATCGCTAGCATGGGATATCCAGCACAATGACAAAAGGCATACACTACGCGCGCTGGGAGAAATCCTTCGACCGGATTTTGACGCCGCTGGAAGAATTCATCCACCGCCAGACCACCAGCGGCATATTGCTGATGGGCTGCGCGGTTATCGCCCTGCTTATCGCCAATAGTCCCCTGCACGACGGCTACGAAAATTTCCTTCATACCGCGATCAGTTTCGGCTTTGGCAATCATCAGTTTTCGCTGTCGATACATCACTGGATTAACGAAGCCCTGATGGCCCTGTTTTTCCTGATCATGGGGCTGGAGCTAAAAAGAGAAATCCTGGTGGGTGAGCTGTCGTCACCCAAACAGGCCCTATTGCCTATCATGGCCGCCATAGGAGGCATGGTAATCCCGGCGCTGTGCTATTTCGCATTCAACCCGGAGGGGCCAGGGGCCATAGGCTGGGGCATTCCCATGGCCACGGATATCGCCTTCGCCATCGGCGCCCTCAGTCTATTGGGCGCGCGTGTGCCAAAAACACTGGTCACCTTCCTCATTGCCCTGGCAATCGTGGATGACCTGGGCGCCGTCGCGGTGATTGCGGTGTTCTATACCGAGTCCATAGACATGCTGGCGCTGTTTTACGCACTGTTGTGTACTTTCCTGCTGGTAGGTTTCAACCTGGTGGGAATCCGATCAGCGCTACCCTATGCGGTGCTGGGAGCCCTGCTCTGGAGCGCAATGCTGGCCAGCGGCATTCACGCCACGATTGCCGGCATAATCCTGGCGTTCACCATACCCATCCGGCCCAAATTCGAGCCGTCCTCGTTTATCGCCAAAGTTGAGAAGATTACGCTCGGCATGAAAAAATCGGTAGCCGACAACGCCGACATCGTCCACAACGATCGCCTTCGCGCCCTGGTGTCTTCCCTGGGGGATGGCGTGGCACAAGTGCAGGCACCTGCGCAGCGGGCCGAACACAGTTTGCATCTGCCTGTGGCCTATATTGTCATCCCCATATTTGCCCTGGCGAATGCCGGCATTCCGGTGGATTTTTCTTCTTTCGGCCAATACTTTAGCCACCCTGTCTCCCTGGGCGTGCTGAGCGGGTTGGTCATAGGCAAACCGCTGGGCATCGTCGGCTTCACCTGGGTCACGGTGCGCTTGGGTTGGGCCACTTTACCCGACGGCCTCAATATGAAGCACATTCTGGGGGTAGGATTGCTGGGGGGTATTGGATTTACCATGTCGATCTTTGTGGCAGACCTGGGCTTCGCCGGCTCGCCGGAGGATTTGTTGATGGCAAAAACAGGCATACTGCTCGCCTCCGCCATTGCGGGGCTTGGGGGGTATTTTTTACTGATGTTCCTGACCCGGGATAAGCCCCGCTAACGGTGGAGGTCCGCAAATGCGATTTTGTCATTTCCTGATTGCCCTGATACTGCTCGCCGGCGGTACAGGCAGCCCTGTGTGGGCACACTCGAAAACCGATATTGTCACACTGTACAACGGCGACAAAATCACCGGCGAGTTTAAATCCATGTACGGCGGGATAGCTGAGCTCAAAACCGACGCCCTGGGCACCGTCAAAATTGAATGGAAACACATCGCCCATCTCCAGAGCGACTACCATTATGACCTCCGATTGAGCGACGGCACCCGCTACTTTGGAACGTTTGCAACCTCTGCCATTCCAGGTCAACTCAAGGCGGTGACCGACGAGGGTGAGCACAATGTCGAGATGTTGCAAGTCGTAGAAATGCGGCCTATTGAGAGTAGCTTTCTCGACAGAATCGACATTTATTTGTCCGCCGGCTACTCCTACACCAAAGCGAGCTCCGTGGGGCAGACCTCTTTCAATACCAATATCAGCTACGAGGACGAGAAATCCCGCAATGTCTTCACCGGGCGAACACTCATCACCGATACCGATGAAGACGTAACCAACAGCACAAAATATGATGTGTCTCGCGCTGTCTGGACCGACCGATCCCAGTCGTTTCGGGTGTTCTATGGCCGCTATGAGCAAAACGACGAGTTGGCCCTGGAGGGCCGATACACCGCCGGAGGCGGCCTGGGCCGCTATTTTATCGATACCCAGAAGCTTCGCTGGATGGGTTCGGCCGGACTACAGATTCTGACTGAGAAATCCGTCGGCGGCGAGCAGACGGAAAGCGTTGAGGGGTTTTTATCAACCAACTTTGCCGCCTGGCGCTTCGACACGCCGGAACTCGACCTCGATTTGGGCTTCAATCTCTACCCCAGCTTTAGTGAACAGGGTCGACTACGGGGAGACACCGACCTTCGACTGCGGTGGGAACTGATCGAGGATTTGTACTTGGATCTGACCGCTTTCGGTACCTATGATAACAAGGCCGAGACCGATCACGAGTTCGACTACGGCATCACCACGGGCGTTGGCTGGACCTACTAGGGGCCTCAATCACTGGGCTGGGGATAGAGGTGTACGTCGCGCTGTAGAAAAGGAATGTGTAACGGGAAACCCTCATACTGTCTTTCCTCCACCAATTAGCAGAACCGGAATTCATCGGTTAAACTGCGTCGAATAAAACGAGTCTGGTGGCAACGCCTACGAGGCTATCACAGCAGGGAAAGCCAAGTAATATGGCTGAGGCAACAACAGACCCCGACAAAGCCAGATTCGCCGTAAAGACCGCTCTTAGCCTGACCCTCGCCTATATGCTTCCCATGGCTTTGGGCTGGCCACAACCCCAAACTGCCGCCACCACCGTCATGCTGATTGCCGCCACCGGCATGCATCAGATTCCCTGCAAAAGGGTATTTTGCGTATTCTTGGGACCATAGCGGGCGCAATCGTCGGGCTCGCACTTATTGCGCTCTTTCCCCAGGACAGAATGCTGTACCTGTTTTGTGTGTCCCTGGCGGTCGCTGTGTTGATGTATCTGTACAACGCCTACCAGGGCGACAGTACCGCGTTCATGCTCGCCGCGGTGGTTATCATGATGGTGTTCAACGGCGGCGACGCCGAGGGAGCATTTCTGTATGGGGTAGATCGCACCCTGTTGACCGCCTTCGGGGTGATAGTTTACACCCTGGTGGGAAGTCTACTTTGGCCGGTCAGCGTCCAGGATAATACCCGCGCGTTGGCGGTGGACGTGTTGCAAGCCCACAGCCAGGCCTTTGCCCATTTGCGCTCTGCAAACACTGCAGAGCGCGATTTTCTCGAGCAATTACTGACCAGCAATGAACAGTTTCAAACGCACCTGGTATCCATTCGCAACGAGGCCGATGCCATTAAAGCCTATCAGCGGGAATGGGCCACCATCGCCAATTGCTTTGAACAACTCGAAGAAGTTCTGCTACCTGCCCTGCAGAGCGTTGCGCTGAAAGACCCCGAATACCGGGGGCATATCCAGAACTATGACACCGTAATAAGCCGTATCGAATCGATGTTTCTGGCGATTGGCGATAGCTGGCAGGGACAACAACCACAGCCTCTGGCGGTAATCGAACCTCACTATAATGCGGCAAGCTTGCGAGGTGAAAGCCACCTCAGGGTTGCCGCAGTCGTCTCCCGGGTGGATGTGTTATTGAAAGTTCAAACGGTAATGTTGCGCTTACAGCGCGCCCTCAACAGCTTGCTGTTTGATAGTGACCGTTTGACTGACGATGTCGAGTTTCGTGGCCAGCCCAGCTTTATTTGGCTGGATCGGGAAAATTTCAAAACGGCCATTAAAGTGTTTATCAGCTTCTGGATAGCAGTAACCATCTGAATTTTATTTAACCCCCCGGGCGGGTTCATGTTCGTCACCTTGAGCACTGCACTGGTCGTACTGGTCTCGTATACGCCGCTTGCGCCAAAAATGCTTTTTATCCTATTCACCCTGGGCTTTGCATTCGCCATTCCGGCCTATATTTTCCTGTTGCCGCAGATGACTCACTGGGTTGAACTCGCCGCTTTTCTCTTTGGTTACGCCTTTATCGGCTTTTATGTTTTTGCCGGCCCAATCTCCATTTTCTTTTTACTGGGCTTGATGACGCTGGGCATTCAAAACACCATGAACTATAACTTCGCCGTTCTCCTGTCGATTATTCTGCTCTTTTACCTGATATGTACCAACCTTATTGTCACGGAATATTTTCCCTTTACCAGCAAGCCCCAGCTACTCTATGCCAGCTTTCGCCGGCGCTTTTTCGGGGAAAAAGTAACTGCAGTCCGGCTGGGTATCGCCACATCACTGATCGCAAAAATGCGCCTGTGGGTGGCCATGATCGATAGCCATTACTTTCCCGACAACCCGCCGGAAAAAATTGCGGCTCTCAATCACGCCTGCGCGGTTTTGCTGGAGCAATTGAAGATACTGGCCAGTCGGGACGACACGTCGCGCGACAATGGCTTGATAGCGCGGGCCCGGGAGAAAACCGACAACGCCCTATTGGCGAGGCTCTGCAAAACACTCGCGACTCACCCTCAGGAGGCGGCTATCACAGCCACGCTCGGCGCGCCCAATGGTCAAAGGGACGATATTGAAACCAGGCTAGGCGAATCTCTAGGCCAGGATTATCTTGAAATCTATGACATAAATGAGCTGACAGAGTTTTATCTCTATATTAACTTACAGGCTGCCATTCATGCCGGCCTGGTTGATTGTAGAAAAACGCTGGCAGCGCTTGATTGGTCGCAACTACAGGGAAAGAAATTCTAGTGCACTTTTTCCGTCACAGTTCACTGCGGATCTGCCCCGGCATCCTGCTCGCTATGTTCGTCGGCGGTTGCGCGGTGGTGGGCCCAGACTATCAACCACAAGCCGAGCCCACCCTTCCCGCCCAGTGGAATGCCGCCGATGCAGCGGTGGCAGCCCGCACCGCCAGTCAGTGGTGGCAACAATTCCATGACCCTGTACTCGACACGTTGATAGATCGAGGGGCCCGACAGAATCTATCCCTGGAAGCGGCAGGGCTGCGCATCGTTCAGGCCAGGGCCGCCCTGGGCATCAGCGAGGCGCTGATATTTCCCCAGCAACAACAGCTGTCGGGCAGCCTGGGCAAGCTCTACCGCAATGAGCACTCCTTCAACTCTGTCGGCGTCGGGTTTGATGTGGGCTGGGAAATGGACATTTGGGGGAAGTACGCTCGCGGAATCGAGTCTTCAGAAGCCAGTTTATATGCCTCGGTTGCCTCTTACCGCGACGTGTTGATCAGCATTACCGCCGAGATCGCACGCAACTATATTAACTACCGTACCGCGCAGGAACGCGCCTTGCTATCGCGGCAAAATATCGCGATTCAGCAGCGCGTGGTAGAGATGACCCAGGTTCAATTCGACTCGGGTAACGTCACAGAGTTGGACGTACAACAGGCCAAAACACAACTCTATGGGACCCAGGCAACGCTGCCCGCCCTCACTATAGCGCGAGTGCAATCGCGCAATGCGCTGGCGGTATTGCTGGGGGTTTTGCCCGACGACATTACGCCCCTGCTTGCCCTCGAGCCCGATCAGGACGATTCGACCTATCATGCGCAGATCGCGTTGTCAGCCGATGAATACGATGCCCGGTCTATTATCCCCCGGGGCCCAATGCTGGAGGATAAGGTTAATTCTGCCCTGGTACTGCGCCGCCCCGACCTGCAGGTAGCGGAACTTCAAGCCCGCGCACAAAGTGCGCGGATTGGCCTGGCTGAAGCGGCACTGTATCCGCAGTTTTTTCTCTTTGGCTCAATAGGTCTGAGTGATTCCGTGCCCAGCGGCGGAAGCTTTAGTGCCTCCAATGCCGTCACCGCGGCGATTGGGCCGGGCTTCAGCTGGAATATATTTCAATATGAGCGGATAAAGAACCAGGTTCGAATCGAGGATGCCCGCTTTCAGGAGAGCTTAACCAATTACAATCAACAGGTGCTACAAGCCGTTCAGGAGGTCTCAAATGCCCTGGTTGCATACCGGTACCTGGTGGCGCAGAGCGAGTACAACTTCAGCGCGGTAAGTGCGTCCATTCGAGCCTTCAATATATCATCAACCCAGTACAACAATGGCCTGGTGACGTATCAACGCCTGTTGAGTACGGTAGAAAAAATGACCTTGCGCCAGGACGCCTATGCGCTGACCAAGGGCAATATCGCCAATCAGGTGGTCGCACTATACAAGGCTCTGGGCGGGGGCTGGGAGCCGCACACTGGCATCCCGATAGTCAAGCCTGAAACAGTGGAGACCATGCGGGGGCGCATCGATTGGGGCGACGCTCTCGCGCCGGAGCAGCTGCAGGTCCAGAGCGTGACGGGCGCCCAGCCCAGTGAATAAGTTTCCCCATGAACTCGCCCTGGGAGATGTCTTGTTTTCCCCGTTGCTGCCCGCTATTGCCGTGGCGTTGGTGGCGACCTGGATCACCACCATAATTTTGAACAAATCGCGTTTATCGCGCTATATAATGTTTCCATCTATTAGCTTCCTGGCAATCATGGCAACGTATATTTTGCTGCTGGATGCCTACTGGATAAAAATATAGAGGTTGCAACCATTGAAGGTTTTTAAAAAGCTCACTCTCACTCTGCTCAACCTGGCGCTAATCGCCACCGTCGGCTACTACGCCTACCAGGCGGCTGAGGAGTACATTCGCAACCCGTGGACCCGCAACGGACAGGTGAGAGGCCACGTTATCCAGGTTGCCCCCCGAGTTTCAGGCATGGTGGTCAACATCGCCGTGATCGACAATCAATGGGTGAAGCGAGGCGATCTGCTGTTTGAAATAGACAGCGAGCCCTTCGAAATAAGCATCGCCCAGGCCGAGGCCAGCCTGGAGCGATCCCGCATCAGCTCCAGATCCGCCAAAATCGAATATGATCGCCTGCAGGAGATATTTACCAAAGATGCCGGCGCGGTATCTCAAAAAGACCTGAACCGACGAGAGGCAAACTATCTCCAATCGCTCAGTCAAATCGACATCGCCTGGGAACAGCTGCGCGCCGCGCAGCTGAACCTGACTTACACCGCAGTACGCGCTTCGGTAGAGGGCTATGTGTCAAACATCAATTTCCAGATTGGCACCCAGGCGGTGGTTAATTCGCCCATTCTCGCACTGGTCGACAGCAACAGCTTTTGGGTATTTGGCTACTTCCGGGAGAGTCAGATTGGCCGCTTTAAAATTGGCGATACTGCCAAAGTCACGCTTATGGCCTACCCCGACACGCCTCTTGAGGGACATGTGGAATCCCTGGGCTGGGGGATTGCACCCTCGGATGGCACGGTGGGTTACAATTTGCTGCCCAGTATCAAGCCGGTATTTCAGTGGATTCGGCTGGCCCAGAGAATTCCGGTGCGGATAAAACTCGATAAGATACCCGCGGGGGTAGAATTGCGTTTCGGCCTCACGGCCTCCGTTATGGTGATGGCCGAGGCCAAATAGATGATGTTGACACCTGGAATGGCCGAGCTGACCGACGGGAAACCTGGCACATGAGCACTTTGAACGAGCACAATAATTTCCTCTACCTGACCGCCTCCCTTCTTATCTTACTCGTGGCGGCACCGCTGGCAGACATTTTTCCCCAGGGATTCGCCTATTGGATTCTCAAAGCAATTACCACCGTCACCATCATAACCGGCTATCTCAGCTTGAATTTTGGCCCGCTGTGGCGCCGCTTCACCGGTGCATTACTCTTGCTTATGATAGTGTCCAGCGTCATGCGCGAACAATTCCACTGGGTTTACGCTCATCTCTTCGATCTTGCGATCATGCTGGCATTTTTCCTCGCCGCCGCTTATTCGGCCGCCAAACGGGTCCTGCTAAAGGGCAAAGTGGACGGTAATAAAATTGTCGGCGCTGTCGCTGTTTATCTCTTATTGGGCCTGATCTGGGCGACGCTCTACCTCATTGTGCTGGAATTTTCCCCCACCGCATTTAACGGTATGGAACAGTTAAACTGGGAAGATAACTTCTCCATCGCCACCTACTTCAGCTATGTCACCTTGACCACCCTGGGTTACGGGGATATTAGTCCCGCCGAACCGCTAAGTCGGGTACTGGTTTACCTGGAAGCCATAGTCGGCGTATTTTACATGGCGGTGGTAATCGCCAGCCTGATTGGCTCCAGAGTGGGGCGACACGAGATTAATGATGAGAGGTAGAGCACCATGAGTACACAGGAACCCGATACGCGATTCGACGGATTATTCGTGCGGAACATGCTGGAATCGGCCCTCAAGATTGGGCTCGTCCTAATCCTGTTGTCCCTGGCCTATGACATTATACGGCCGTTTGTTATTCCATTGATCTGGGGGGGCATTGTGGCGATCGCGGCCTTCCCCCTGACCCGGTGGTTGCAGCAGCGACTGGGCGGCCGCAGGGGTTTGGCCGCCAGCCTGGTCACCCTGTTCTTTATTCTGTCCCTGGTCGTACCCAGTTACCTGCTGACAGAATCCTTGGCCAGTGCGGCGAAAACCATAGCGGCAAATCTGGACGAGGGCAGCCTTCAGGTACCGGCGCCACCGGCCAGGCTTGCCGACATACCCCTGGTTGGAGAAAAAGCCTACGGGGCCTGGTTGCGGGCGAACGAGAACCTGGATGCAGTGCTTGTTCAACTTGAGCCGCAGCTCCAAGCGGGCATCGCAAGGACCGCCGCCGCCATAGGCGGAGGCCTGCTACAGGTATTGATGTTCGTGGTTGCCCTGCTCATCGCGGGCGGGTTCATGGCCTACGCCGAATCGGTCGGTGAGGCTGCCCACCGGTTGTTTGTACGCCTGGGCGGTGCCAAGCCCGGCGGAGAGTGGGCGGCATTGAGCGTCGCCACCGTGCGCAGTGTGCTGCTGGGCGTGGTCGGCGTGGCCCTCATACAGTCGGCCCTGTGCGCGGTCGGTCTATTTGCGCTGGGCGTGCCCGCGGCAGCTCTGTGGAGCGGCCTCATCATGTTTTTGGCAATCGCCCAACTACCCCCATTGATAGTCATCGCGCCCATCATCGTGTGGGCCTACAGCGCACACGATACCACCACGGCAACAATATTCACGGTGTGGATGGTGGTCGCCGGCGCCAGTGACACGTTCCTGAAGCCCATGTTAATGGGCAGAGGGCTGGATATTCCCATGCCGGTCATTCTCATCGGGGCTATCGGTGGCATGATTGCATTCGGCATCATTGGCCTGTTCGCCGGGGCGGTGATTTTGTCCATTTTGTATCGGCTATTCGGTGAATGGTTAGCCCAGGAATCCCACTAAAACGATGAAAGCTGGTTTACCTGTTCGCCAGAGCAAGTATGCCAGCTTGAACCAGATGCGGATCAAGTATCAAAACAGTGAAAATTGACCTTTTTTACCCTGTCTTGCCGGGTGGCGGGGACCTATCCTTATTACATTATTAAAAACTTATAACTTCTAAAGTCATAAAACAGGTGCCTGATAATGAAATCTACCCGTCGAACTCCCGCAACGATTGGCAAAACCGCAATGGCCACCGCGCTCGCCCTGCTCACTGCCCCGGTAATGGCGCAAATGCAACTGGAGGAAGTGCTGGTCACCGCGCAAAAACGCACCCAATCGGTGCAGGATGTACCGAGCTCGGTCGCTGCCTTCTCCGAGGAAATGCTCAACAAGAGCAATACCCGCAACTTCGGTGATCTGGGCAAGTTGACGGCGGGCATGACACTAACCCCCAGTAGTGACGGTTTCGGCAGTATTATCAAGATCCGCGGGGTGGGCAATAATGCCTTCGCGCCGGCGATCAGGCCATCGGTCGGTATATTTCTGGATGATATCCCGTTGGGCGCCACGGAGGCCGCCTTCAATAATATGGCCGATATTACCCGCGTGGAAATATTGAAAGGCCCCCAGGCAACCCTGTTCGGCAAGGAAGTATCGGCGGGCGCTATTTCCCTGTACACCAAACAGCCCAGCACCAGTGCGATGGACGGTTACGCGGAAGCGAATTTTGGCAATGACGACCTGCAGGAATTTCGCGTGGGTGGCAACGTTCCCATGGGCGAACAATTTGCCCTGCGCGCCAGTGTCTACAGCAATGAACGCGGCAATATCCGGGACAATACCGCCTCCAATGCGGCCGGCGTACCGCAGAGAGATAGCGGTGAGGTAGAAGCCCTGGGCTACCGCCTGCGCCTGCTGTGGGAGCTATCCGATACCTTCAGCGCGATCCTGGGCTACGAAGACCACGACACCGATGTGCTCGGCACATCCTCTGTCGTCCAGCAGTACGGCGATATCTATCCCGCCTGGGAAGAGATCATTGCCGGCGTTAGCCCGGAAGACTCCATACTGACGGTGCTTGACCCCTATTCGGGCAAGAATGCGGTTGCAGCGCCCACGAAGCGCAACACCACCACCAAAATATGGAGCCTGCATATGGTGTGGGACATCAACGAGCACTGGTCCATGACCTCGGTGACCAGTGATCAGGAGTATTTCCTGCGCACCGTGGGCACCGACGGCACCCACCGCATTAACTCGGATGGAGATTTTGTCCCGGACTCTCCGGGCACGTCCGTGGGCCCGTATAAATTTACCGCATTCATCCAGGATTCCGGCACTGATAGCTTCACCCAGGAACTGCGCTTCAACTATGAGGGTGACAACTGGTCTTCAATAGTAGGTGCGTTTTACGCCGAAACCGACGTGCTGAGTGTGGTCGATTTCAACCAGGTATCGGGCATATTTTTTGGCGATCCAATTTTTGCACCGGGTATATCCGACCTCATGGACGACACCACTGAGTGGGCGCTGTTCAACCACAACATCTGGACTCTCCGGGAGGGACTGGATCTCACCTTTGGCATACGCTACTCAGAGGTAGAGAAAGAGGGCGTAAAAGGGCAAACCACAGGCACAGGTGTATTCAAGGATGACCTTCACTTTTTCATTCCGGTCGATACCTGGTCAAATGATATCCCGGTTCAGAAAGACGATTGGGATGAAATAACCGGCACCGTCAAACTCACCTACTGGCTGAATGACGAGATATCGATTTACGGCGGCTGGGATCGCGGCTTCAAAGCCGGCGGGCACAATGTCTGTAAGGGTAGCGATGATCCCGACACTCCAGATTGTCCAGAGCCCTTTGAATCGGAAGTGGCCGATAACTTTGAGGTGGGCTTGAAAGGACGGTTCCTGGATAACACCGTGGTATGGAATATCGCCGCCTTCTACCAGACCTACGATGACTACCAGGTTGATGTGCAGGACGACGAGGGCATTGGCAACTCGGTTCGCAACGCCGCCAAGGTGAAAATCGAGGGCTTTGAGACGGATTTCCAGTGGCTGGCCAATGAGCATCTCCTCGTGGACGGAAACCTGGCTTACGTGGATGCCGTCTGGGATGAGTACGAAAATGCCGATTGCCTGCGCCCCCAGTTCTCGGACGTTACCTGTACCGCGGACGCCAATGGCAACTTAACCCAGGACTTGAGCGGCGAACGCCTCAACTACTCCAGCCCCTGGACCGGCAACCTGAATGCCACCTGGAGTGATCAGTTTGAGAATGGCCTCAACTGGTATATCCGCGGCGAGGTCTCCTATCGGGACGATGTCTTCTTCTTTCCCGACCTGGATCCCGATCTGGTAGCCGACTCCTACACGGTGGTCAACGGCAGCATCGGCTTTAGCAGCGAATCAGGAAATTGGGATGTCATCCTGTGGGGCAAGAACCTGCTCGACGAAGAATACCTGACCAATGGCTCTCGCAACCGCGATGCGACCAACCCCGCGCTGGCGGAGTTCACCGGTGCAATCCCATTTGAGGGCTATAGGGTGACCACAGGCGCTGAAACCACTTATGGCATCACCCTGAAGTATCGCTTCGGCGACTTCTAGGAAGCTATCAATGGCCAGGGCTGCTCCCCCCGCGGCCAAATGCCAAACAGCATCAAAAAGGCGCGGCACTATTTTGCCAGCGGGATGTGGCCCTTGCGGTACTCGTATAGCCACAAAATTAGCGTATTCTTCGCCCTCTAGGTAAGGCGAGCCCGGCCTGCGGGACAAACTGGAGCCTCCAATGAAAATGTTTCTAAAGTATGCGGCGATTGCCATCGTTTTCACCCTGCTGGGTATGTTGCTGTCCGATTCGAAAGTTGCCGAGGTGGCGCGCAGCGCCGCCAAATCAGCAAAAACCGCCACCATTGAAGTGGTTGCCAATACCGCCGATATAGACACCCGCATGGTCGTACTGGCGGAAAACCCCGGGCTGATCAAACGCATCATGCAGGGGGGCGCTTTTGGCGGGGAGCACTCGATGGCCGCCGCCCAGAATATGTTTGGCCGCACCGAAGACGCCATCGAAGACGTGCGCAACAAAACCACGGTCATAGAAGTCGGACCGCGCAGCTACCTGATCCGCATGCCCATCGTCAATGCCGTCTTCTTTGAAACAGACGAGGGCATTGTGCTGGTAGACACCGGCATGGGGCCGGCCGGCCCCGCCATCATGGACGCTATTCGCTCGGTCAGCGACAAGCCCATTCACACCATCATCTACACCCACGGCCATGTGGACCACGCCTACGGCACCTGGGCGATCATGGCCGCCGGTGAGACCCCGCAAATCATCGCGCACGAAAAATTGGTAGATCGCTTCAACCGATATATCCGCCTGCGCGGTTCCCTGGCCCAGTATATGAGCCAGCCCGCCGAGCAATTACCCAGGTCAAAAGACGACCTGGTGTGGCCCACACAAACGTTTAGCGATAGGCTGGAACTGGAAATTGGTGGCGAAACCTTTATCTTGCAGCACCACCGGGGCGAGACCGATGATCAATTGTACGTCTGGGTGCCGGGCCGCAAAGCGCTGGCCAGCGCAGATTATTATCAAGGGTTTCTACCCAACGCGGGGAATGGCAAACGCTCGCAGCGCTATGTAGAGGACTGGGCGGTCGCGCTGCGTGAAATGGCGAATCTCGAACCCGACATACTGTTACCCGCCCACGGCGCGGAAATTACCGACCCGGCGATTATCGCCGAAAACTTCACTGTGCTGGCGCAGGCTCTGCAGTACATCGTAGACCACACTATCGATGGCCTGAATGCGGGCAAACGCAAAGACCTGATCGCCGCCTCCGTGCAGTTGCCCGAGCATCTGGCCAATCACCCCACGTTAAAGGTGCAATACGTAACGGCCAATGATATCTCGAAAATGCTGATCAAGCAGTATACTGGTTGGTGGGATGATATTCCCTCCCATTGGACACCGGCGCCAATGCGCGACCAGGGTAATATGATTATCGAACTGGCGGGGGGCAATATTCCGGTACTGACACAATACGCGCGTGAACTGATTGGCAGAGACATCCAGTTGGCCTCGCACCTCACCGACTGGCTTTTCTATGCCAGGCCCAACAACGCCGAGGTGCAACAATTGGTTTACGACGTCTACCGGGCGCGCATCATGATGCCGGCAACCAATACCATGGAAATGTTGACCTATCTGGACCAGATGACTGCGGCACGCCAGCGGGCGAGAACGCGGTAATCTCCGACAAAGGAGGTGCTACTTCGCTCTGCGCTGGCCCACCGCTCGCGCTAATTCCTGCAGCACCAGCACCGTGTGATCCCAGCCGATACAGGCGTCGGTGATGCTTTGACCGTGGGTCAGAACCTGACCCTCCACCACGTCCTGGCGCCCCTCCACCAAATTGCTCTCGACCATAATACCGAAAATGTCGCGATTACCTCTGGCCACCTGGGTGGCGATATCCTGCGCCACTTCTATTTGACGCGCCGGTATTTTTCGGCTGTTGGCATGGCTGGCATCAATCATAATCCGCGGGGCCAGGCCGGCTTTTTCCAACATTGCACTGGCATCATCAACTGAAAACATATCGTAGTTGGGGTGTTTACCCCCACGCAGAATAATGTGGCAATCTGCGTTGCCCGTGGTCTGGAATATGGCCGAATGCCCCGCCTTGGTGACCGACAAAAAATTGTGCGGCTGGGAGGCTGAGCGTATGGCGTCGACGGCAACCTGAATATCACCATCGGTTGCGTTTTTGAAGCCCACGGGACAGGACAGCCCCGAAGACAGCTCCCGATGCGTTTGGCTTTCGGTGGTACGCGCCCCGATCGCGCCCCAGGAAATCAGGTCCGCGTAATATTGCGGACTGATCAGGTCGAGGTATTCCGTGCCGGCAGGCAAGCCCATCTCGGCCAGATCAGACAGCAGGTGCCGGGCCAGGTGTAAGCCCTTGGTAATATGAAAAGTGTTATTAAGATCCGGGTCGTTGATCAAGCCTTTCCAGCCAACGGTCGTTCTGGGCTTTTCAAAATAGACACGCATAACAATAAAAAGATCGGCCGCGAGTTCATCCGCCGCCGCTTTCAGCTGTTGGGCATACTCCCGCGCCGCCTCCGGGTCGTGAATTGAACAGGGGCCGACGATCACCAGCAGCCGATCATCATCCCCAGCAAGAATCTCCTGTATGGTGCGGCGGGCATTCGCCACGGTCTCGGCCGCGACATCACTCACCTTCAAGTCGGCAATAAGCTGCTGCGGAGAAATGAGTTCAGTGGTCTTTTGTATTCGAAGGTCGTCAGTAGAAATAGTCATTGTGCTGGCCTGTAAAATTAGCCGGTCAATATACTATAAATCAAGGGGGGTATCGATGTCTGGGTGTATGCCGGATCATTGCAGCGCAGACATGGGCTCGGCCGTTGTCCGATCAGCCCTGGGTTTAAGGCCATGCATCCTGTTTCCGGGCCTTTATGGCGCATCCAACTCGAGTCGGTGAAGTGCGCAAAACGCCAATAGAATCGGCTCATTTTCCACTGGCAGGACCAGCTGAAACACCACTTGTTCACCGTATTCGACGTCTTTCATTTCCCCTTCCACCGTTGACAACCAGTGCCTGATTAGCTGCTCCTGGGAGAACTCGCCCGACAGCCGATAGGTTTGCATATCGCGCCTCACGCGGCTGGGAGCCGAGTCCAGCGCCAGTCCCGTAGCAGTGCCATACGCTCTAACCAACCCTCCCGCGCCCAGTTTAATGCCGCCAAAATAGCGAATAACCACCACCAGCACGTCTCCCAGCTTGCCGTGCTGTAATACGTTCAGTATGGGCTTTCCCGCGGTTCCCGAGGGCTCCCCATCGTCACTCATGCCGGCGTTGTGGGCATCGCCGGGTGGACCCAGAATATAGGCCCAGCAGTGGTGCCGGGCATCGGGAAAGTCTGCCTTCGCCCGACGCACGGCAGCAAGGGCTTGCTCCCTGCTTTCAACAGGGACCACCCGCGCAATAAACCGGCTTTTTTTTACGACGTATTGGCGCTCAAAGACAGCGGTCGCGATGTGATAGGACACCTAAGCCGCAACGCTCACTCAGACCGAAGACTGGCCAGCAGGCGAGACCGACCCTTCCGAAAACACGGGCCAGTGCGCCACAATAGCCCCTTCGTCATAGACCGCGATATCACCAAATTGGAGAAACACGAACTCACTCTGGGTCGGGCGGAGAAAAACCCAATCGTCCGGTTGCAAATTAATATTGCGCGAACCGTTGAGCATTTCCTGATTGGTTGAATGGCCGAACAGGGGGTTAGTGGATAGCCCGGGGGGCGATTCCGGTTTGGCCTTCCAATAACCGCCGTAGGTGAAAAAAGTGCGCGCGCGGTTGCGATTCCACAGTGCCTGCAAACCGCCCAGATTGATGCCGGGTATCTCCAGGGTATCCAGGCGCTTTAACACTGGCGTGGCAATGTAGGAGGCGGCCCGGTGATCGGCCAGTGACGGCAAATCGAAATCGGAGGGCTTCACCAGACAGGAGCCGGCAGCCATTTCGTTGAAGGGGAAGTCTCCCTCATTGTACATTTGGTAAGTTGGGCTGCCGCCGGCGTTCAGCAGAACATCTTCGGGCCAGTCGGAACCCAGAAACGTTTTCGCCACAGCCACATAGTGCGAGTAAGTCGCCATGGCGTCGTTGCGATACTTT
>SMVB01203014.1_pt1 | contig 30802 bp, 23 predicted proteins | sample 2456461 | NCBI WGS metagenome assembly SMVB01 (sample SAMN11095934, study PRJNA526329) | marine sediment metagenome | biome: Marine sediment; feature: Surficial sediment; material: Deep marine sediment; isolation source: Hadal surficial sediment | place: Pacific Ocean | collected 2014-05 | depth... | reverse complement strand
TAAGCTGCGACTATACGGGCCGTGAGCCGCGAAACATAGCGACCAAGTACCACCTATGGAGCACGAGCATGACGTATGTAATCGCGGAACCCTGCATCGACGTGAAGGACAAGGCCTGCGTCGAGGTTTGCCCGGTCGACTGCATCTACGAGATTCCCGACGAGGGTGACACCGAGCACGGCGGCGCGGTGGAAGATGGACACAGGAGCATGCTCTACATCCACCCGGACGAGTGCATCGACTGCGGCGCTTGCGAGCCGGTGTGCCCGGTGGACGCGATTTTCATGGACGAGGAAGTCCCCGAGAAGTGGACTTCCTTCACCGCCTTGAACTACTCGTTGTCAGGGGTCGATTTCCCGTAGGCGATCCACGCCGCTCCTGCTCCGGGGGCGAAGTCGCGAGATAAGAAAGGCCGGAGAGCCAACACTCTCCGGCTTTTCCTTTTTTTCTGATGTCTCGCCAGCCGTTTTTCTTGAATGCCCGCTGCGCCCATCGGCCAGCCACACTGACGGGCGCCAATCTGCAACCTGTGCGCAAAGGGGGCAGGGAGCTGCCGAAGGCAGCGACAGGTCGCGGCCGGGTGGTGGGAGATCAGAAAAACAGAGGCATCAACCAGCAGCAACCAGCAGCGGCGATCCCGGCTTCAAACCGGCTCCTTCTCGAACTGCACGTCGAGCGACTCGACAATCGGCTCGCGGCGGTAGCGCCGCACGGCGAGAAGAGCCTCGATGCTGAGCCAAACCGCGATGACGAACAGCACCCCGCCGGTGATCAGCAGTAGCCAGTCGCGCGAGTCCCAGAAGCCGCGCAGCGCGAACATCATCGCCACCATCGTCGAGATCAGCATGAAGGCCATCGGCACCGCCGTGTAGACGATCGACTTGCCGCGGCGCAGCAGGTACAGCGTGACCGCCAGCAGCGCCAGGCCGGCCATCAGTTGGTTGGTGGTGCCGAACAGTTGCCAGAGCTTGAGGCCTGCGGCCTGCGGGCCGGTCGGCCCTTCGACCTCGTAGAAGGCAAACATGCCGATCGCCAGGACGGCCATGATCGAGCCGACGAAACGATTGGCGAGCAGCGGGAAACGGATGGTCTCGGAGATCTCGGCGATGTTGTAGCGCAACAGCCGGGTGGCGGAATCGAGTGTGGTGAGGGCGAACGACACCACGACCACCGAGATGAACGCGGTACCGATCTCAGGGGGTATGCCGAGCCCCTCGAGAAAACGGGCGGTGCCGGCGATGAAAGCGCTGATGTTGTTGCCCAGCCCCTGCGCCGATTCCCAGGTGGCGTAGTGCCCGAGCCATTCGTCGCGTGAGATGAAGCCCGCGGTGCAGGCCAGGACCGCCATGAGTCCGAGCAGCGACTCGCCGATCATGGCGCCGTAGCCGATGAAACGCGCGTCGGTTTCCTTGTCGAGCTGCTTGGCGGTCGTCCCGGACGAGACCAGCGAGTGGAAGCCGCTCGCGGCGCCGCAAGCGATGACGATGAACACGAACGGATACATCGGCGGCGCCCCGGACGGGCTCAGGTCGATCGCCGGGGCGACGAACTGCGGATTGCTGACCACCAGCCCCGCATACATGCCGCCGAGACCGAGATACAACAGCAGGCTGTTGATGTAGTCACGGGGCTGCAGCAGCAGCCACACCGGCAGGACGCTGGCCAAGAAGGCATAGCCGAGCAACAGCCACTTCCATTGCGACAGGGACGGGCCGACGATCGGGAACTCCATCCCGAGGTAGACGAACAGCAGCATCAACACGAAGCCCCCGGCGGTGACCCGGGCGAGCGGCCATTTCGCTTTGTACACCAGCAGACCCATGATGATTGCGATGAACATCAAGGAGCCCGTCGGCAGCACCGATACCGGATAGAAGTCGGGCGAGAACAGGGTCGCGACCACGTCGACGAAGACGCCCATGGCGAGGGCGATCAGGAAGAAGATGATGATGTGGAACAAGCTCTTCGCGCGCCGCCCGATGAGGCCTTCGGCGACCTTGCCGATCGACATCCCGCGCGCCCGAATCGAAACCACCAGGGCGCCGAAGTCGTGCACCGCACCGACGAAGATGGCACCCAGCACCACCCACAGCATCGCCGGCAGCCAGCCCCAGATGACCGCGATCGCCGGGCCGAGCATCGGCGAAAGCCCGGTGATCGACGCGTAGTGGTGGCCGAACAGCACGAAACGGTTGGTCGGCATGTAGTCGACATCATCCCGAAACTGGTGGGCTGGTGTCTCGCGGTCGGGAGTGAGCTCGAAGAGGTGCTTGGCGAGGTATTTGGCGTACACTTTGTAGGCGACAGCGTACGCGGCAAAGCTGATCAGCATGGCGATCAGCGGCGTCATCGTTGCACCCGCGGCGCCCTGTCGCCGGGCTCTGCGCCCGTTGGTTCGAGGTTGTCGATCACTTCTACCACTCCCTGCGTTCTGGGCCGTTCAGCCGGCGAGGCGTTGAATCCTGGAATGAGCCCCTCTCTATACCACGGCGTACGGTCGCAATGAACCCGGTTAGGTGCGGAGCCATACTTCAGTGCTTACGCACGGTGAGGAGCGTGATGTCGTCGTGCGGGCTGTGCAGGCCGCGGCTGAACTCGGCGATCGCGGCGAAAACCTTTTCGGTCAGGCTACGCACGTCGGCGTCGATGTTGGCGCGCACGACCTCGAGCAGACGCTCCTCGCCAAACTCGTTTTCCGCCGGGTCGTTGGCCTCGGTGACGCCGTCGGTGAACACGAGCAGCAGGTCGCCGGGTCTGAGCTCGCTTTTCTGCAGCTCGTAGGTGCGGCCGCGGAAGAGACCGAGCGGAAGGCCACCGCCGGAGAGGCGATGAACCTCGCTCCCGCGCACCAGCATCGGCGGGTTGTGGCCGGCGTTGACGTAGAGGAGGGTGCCGTCGGCCATCAGCCGGGCGGCGAAGAATGTCGCATAGCGCTCGGGCGTTGTGCGTTGTACGAGGAACTCGTTGACCCGCTCGCAAACCTTGGCGATATCGTCATGGGCTGAGGATTCGGCGAGAAACGACGACTGCAGCGTCGACATCACCAGGGACGCCGGAACTCCTTTGCCCGAGACGTCCCCGACGGCGAAGCCGAGGTCGCCATCGTCCGTCAGAAATACATCGTAGTAGTCTCCGCCGACCTGCCGCGCCGGTTCGTTGAAGCCGTAGATCGAGGCCCACGACAGCTCTGGAAACTCGTGCGGCAGAAGGCTCTGTTGGATTTCCCGCGCGACCTCGAGATCGGCCTCCATGCGGCGCTTCTCGAGCGCCTCCTCGAACAGGCGGGCATTCTCGATGGCGAGCGCCGCGTGGGAGGCGAACGATTCGAACAGCGCCAAGTCCTGGGCGGTGAAAAATCGCGTCGGCGAGCGCCGGTCGACGTAGATGACGCCGATGATGTTCAAGTCCTTCCTCGGGAAGCCCTCACCGCTGACGTTGCCGGCGCTGGCCTCGGTGGCGGCGGCGGTGGCGCCGGCCGCGACCTGGTCGGCGGCGGCGGTGGCCTCATCCGGGGCGCCGGGTCGCAGCGGCGCGATGCGTTTACGCCCGAGCAGCAGCGGCACGCACATGACGGTGCGCAGGCTGAGCCCGACGATGCTTTCCTGGCCGCTGAAGCGCTCGTCCTGGGCAGCGTCGGTGAGAATGCGGGGCTCGCCCCTGGTGACCACGTCGCGAACGACCGTCGAGCTGTAGCGGACCTCGTCAGAGCCCGAAGTGTCGAAATTGCGCTGCACTTTGATTTCCATCTGATCGGCGTCCTCGCCGAGCAGAAGGATGCCGCGCTCGGCCCGGGTCAAGGCGAGGACCGCCTCGATGACCTTCTCCAGCACGTCGTCGAGGCGCAGCGACGAGTTCAGCGCCTTGCTGATCTCCAGAAGGGCCCAGAGGTTGCGCAGATTCTCGGCAGTGGGCTCGATCTCCTCCGCCGTCTCCATCAGGTCGGAGAACTCCCGGTGGGTGCGGTAGATCATCGTGTTGTTGTTGGCGCGGCCGAGGCGGATGCGGTCGTTGTGACTCAGAGGCTGGTGGGACGTCACCCGGATGTCGTTGACGAAGGTCCCGTGGGTGGACCCGAGGTCCTCGATATGGGCGCCGTCTTCGGTGTGCGTTATGCGCACATGTTCGCGGGAGACGGTCGGATCGAGGATCTGGAGCTCGTTGGAGGTTCGCCGGCCGATGGTCACCGGCGTGAGCAGCCCGACGTACGCGTCCGGACCGTCCTCGTTCTGGACGACCAGATGCGGGCCGTCTTGCAGGATGCGGTCGTGGCTGTCTTCCATATCTTCTTCAGTCGCTCTCCGCCGGTTGCAACAAGCGGTTGGCCAGGGCGGCGGCAAAACCGCCCGCAACCGGCCCGATCCAGTAGATCAGGTGGTTGCTCCAAACTCCAGAGGCCAACGCCGGCCCGAAGGCCCGCGCCGGGTTCATGGCCGCCCCGGTGAGTGGTCCGGCAACCAGGATCCCGGCGATCAACACCAGGCCGATCGCGAGCCCGTAGACATTATCAGGAGCGCCCCCATCCAGCGCCACCTGCAGCACGGTAAACACGAGAAAGAACGTCAGCAGGGCTTCGATGAAGATTCCGGTCGAAAATGCCACCTCGGGGCTGAGCCGGGGCGTCCCGAGCGCCACCGGCTCCCACACCTCGGGGGTGTAGAGCGCGGCGAGCACGAAGCCGGCGATCGATGCGCCGGCGAGCTGCGAAGCGATGTACATGGCGGCCCGCCGTGGCGTGATGTGACCGCCTATTGCGACCGCCAGCGTCACCGCAGGGTTCACGTGGCCCCCGGAGACGTGGCCGGTGGCGTAGATCATGCAGATCAACGCGGTTGAATGAGCGAGCGCGATTCCCAGCAAGCCGATCTCGCCGCCGCTGTACTGGTTGGCGCAGATGGCGCCGGCTCCCATGAAGGTCAGACCGAACGTGGCGATCCCCTCGGCGAGGCAGCACTTCCACCAGTCAACCTTCATTTGAGAGCCGATCGTCGGGCAAAACAAGCTTGCGGATTGTGCCATAATTCATCGATCTCAGGGACACTCTCGGGGCGCCGGATGAACGGTCGTGACCGGGCGCCCAAGGAGCCGCTCATGCACCCCGCAACCGACCTCCTACCCTGCGGCAGCAGTGGCCCGCGCATGTGCGTGCGCCGTTTCGGGGTATGCTCCTTCAACGACGCCCTGGCGTTGCAGGAACGCTCGGCGCGTTCGGTGGCAGCCGGCGGCGATGACGAGCTTCTCTATTTCGAGCATCCGGCTGTCATTACGCTTGGTCGGGGAACGACCCCCGACCAGTTGCTCGCCTCACGCCGTGAGCTTGCCCGGCGCGGTATCGGCGTTGTCGAGACCGATCGTGGCGGCGGCGTCACCTTCCACGGCCGCGGCCAGATCGTCGGCTACCCGATTGTCGACTTGCGGCGCCGCGGAATCGGTGTTCGTTCCTATCTGCGGGCACTGGAGGCGGCGTTGATAGCGGCGCTGCGAAGCGTCGGCGTCGGCGCTTTCGCGCGGCCCGGGCTAACCGGCGTGTGGACGGCGTCCGGCAAGCTCGCCGCCATTGGTATTGCCGTCCGGCGGGGCATCACCCGTCACGGCTTCGCGCTCAACGTCGAGACCGATCTCGAAGCGTTCGCCAACATCGTTCCCTGCGGCCTCCACGAACCGGTCACGTCGTTGCGGAAATTGGGGTGGGAGGGCGACGCGGCAGAGCTCACCCGGCGATTGGTGAGCGAGCTCGAATCGCGCATCCAACGCGCCGTCTTACCCGCTTCGCGAGGCCTCGCGCCGACCGGCGCCTTTGGTTTTGTCGGCCGCCAGGTGGGCGCTTGAACGGTACGGCGACCGGCGGCCGCCGGCCGAAGCCGGATTGGCTCCGCGTCCAGGCTCCCGGCGGGGAAAAGTACGCGCACCTCAAGCAGGTGCTGCGCGAGCGCGGCCTGCACACGGTCTGCGAAGAGGCTCGGTGCCCGAACGTCGGCGAGTGCTGGGGGGGCGGAACGGCGACGTTCATGGTGCTCGGCGACGTATGCACCCGTGGCTGCCGGTTTTGCGCCGTCAACAGCGGCAATCCCGGCGGCGCGGTTGATGTCGACGAAGCGGAGAAGGTGGCCGATGCCGTCGACGCCATGGGGCTCGACTACGTCGTCCTGACGATGGTCAACCGCGACGACCTCGCGGACGAAGGGGCTTACCACGTTGCCGATTGCATCCGGGCGATCAAACGACGGACGCCACACGTGCTCGTGGAGGCGCTAATCGGTGATTTCAGCGGCCGTGGCGGGCTCGTTGACGTGGTCTGCGACGCCGCCCCCGATGTTCTGGCCCACAACATCGAAACCGTAGAGCGCCTGCAGACGGCTGTTCGCGACCGGCGCTCGGGGTTCGAGCGCTCACTCGGGGTTCTCTCGCGGGCCAAGGCGCACGGTTTGTCGCCCCCGACCAAGTCGTCGATCATGCTCGGCCTCGGCGAACGCCACGATGAGATCGTCGCGGCGATGCGGGCCCTGCGACGTCACGACGTCGACTTTCTCACGCTGGGGCAGTATTTGCAGCCGACGCCGGCGCACCTTCCGGTGCAGGAATACGTTGATCCGGCCGCCTTCGATGCGCATCGCCGGCAGGGTGAGGCGCTCGGCTTTCGCTACGTTGCCTCCGGGCCGTTGGTGCGCAGCTCGTATCGAGCCGGGGAGTTTTTCATTCGTGCGGCGATCGAGTCACGGAGGGCGGACGCGAATGGATGAGCTGCAGCGTGTGCTGTCCGGCGACATCGCCGCAGTCGACATCGATGCGGTAGGGCTCAGCGACGCCCACATCACGCGGCTGTACGGCGCCATGCTCACGGCCCGGGCTCTCGACCGGCGTTCGGCAAGATTGCACGAAGAGGGCGTGATCGACTTCTATGTCGGGTCCCGCGGCATCGAAGCGGTATCCGTCGGTGTGGCTTCGGTGCTCGGTGCGCAGGACTGGCTGTTCCCTTCGCATCGGGATGTCGGCATGTACCTGGTGCGTGGTGGCTCGATGCGCTCTTGGTTCGACCAGCTGCTCGGCAACGTCGCTGATCTGGCCAAGGGTCGCCAGATCCCCGGTCACCACTCGCTGCCCGACGGCCGGTTCGTTTCGGTTTCTGGCCGCGTCGGCGCCCAGATCGCGCAGGCCGCCGGTTGCGCCATGGCGATGAAGGTCCGCGGCGACGAGGCGTGCGCCGTCGCTTCGTTCGGGGAGGCGACGAGCGCCGGCGCTGACTTCCACGCCGGGATGAACATTGCCGCCCGCTTCCGTGCTCCCGTGATCTTCCTCTGCCGCAGCGCCGTGCGGACCGTCGGGGCAGAGATCGGCACTGCTACACCGGTCGCGGCGCGCGCCGCGACCTACGGGGTTCGATCGGTGCGGGTCGACGGGTCCGATGCGTTGGCGGTCTTTCAGGCGATGCGCGAAGCGCACGACAGCGCCCGCCGAGGGGGCGGCCCGACGTTGCTCGAAGCCGTTCTCGAGCCCGCAGCAATGTTCGGCGAGGAGCCCGACGATGCCGGTGGGGGAGCGCTGGCCGCGGACCCGGTCGCCCGCCTGCGCGACTACCTCGAGCAATGCGGCCGTTGGGACGCCGCCCGCGAGGAGGAATTCGCTACCCAGTTGCGCCAGCGCGTCGACGAGGCGCTCGCCGCGGCCGCGGCCGAGGCGCAACCGCGTGGCGAGTCGTTGTTCGCCGACGTGTACGAGGAGTTGCCCTGGATGCTTCAGGAGCAGCGCGAACAGCTTCTTGAAGAGGAAGGCGAGCGAGATGGCTAGCAATACGTCGAGGTGCCCGAGCAAGCGCAACGCCGTAGACGCGCGCTTCTCCGCGCCCGCAGCCGGAGGGCGTTGAGATATGCGGGCTAGGCTCGAATTCGCCCAGGCGATTCGCGACACCCTGGCGGCCGAGATGCGCCGCGACGATCGCGTCGTCCTGTTGGGGCACGAGGTCGGGGCGCTGGGTGGCGTCTTCCGGGTCACCGAGGGGCTCATCGACGAGTTCGGCGAGCAACGCGTCGTCGACATGCCGCTCGACGAGGGCGGGGTCATCGGCGCCGCCGTTGGGATGGCGCTCTACGGCTTGAAGCCGGTGCCTGAGATTCAGCTCGCTGATTTTGCCTTTCCGGCTTTCGACCAGGTCATCTCGGAGATCGCCAAGTTCCGATATCGATCTGGCGGGCAGTATCCCTGCCCGGTGGTGATCCGTGTTCCGTATGGTGGCGGGGTTGGCGGCGGCGTCTATCACTCGCAAAGTCCGGAAGCCCATTTTGCCCACACCCCCGGCCTGGTAGTCGCCGCACCGTCGACGCCCGCGGATGCCGTCGGCATGTTGAGAACCGCGATTCGTGGCGACGACCCGGTGGTGTTCATGGAGCCCAAAGCTTTGTATCGGGGGGTGCCCGGGGATCCGCCCGACGAGGATTTCATCGTTCCGTTCGGCGTCGCCGAGTGTGTGCGCGAAGGTACCGACGTCACCGTCATCGCCTACGGCGCGATGTTGCACGCGGCTCGCCGCGCGGCCGACGAGGCGGCGGCGCTGGGGATCGAGGTGGAGCTTCTCGATCTTCGGACCCTCGTGCCGTTCGATATCGGCGCCGTGCTGCAGTCGGTGGCCAAGACCGGCCGCGCGGTGCTCGTCCAGGAGGCGCCCAGATCGTGCGGCTACACCGCGGAGATTGCCGCGGTGCTCGCCGAGAAAGCTTTGTTCCACCTGCAGGCTCCGGTGCTGCGCGTCGCCGGGTACGACACCCCGTTCCCGTACGCCCTCGAGCGTGCCTACATGCCCGACAACGACCGTGTCCTCGCCGCCATACAGCGGGCCGCGAGTTTCTGAGGAGAACATGTCTGACGAATTCAAGCTTCCGGATATTGGCGAGGGTCTTGTCGAAGGAGAGATCGTCAAGTGGCTGGTCGCGGTTGGAGACAACATCGACGAAGACCAGCCGCTCGTCGAGGTGATGACCGACAAGGCGACGGTTGAGATCCTGTCGCCGCGCGCCGGCACGGTGGTGGAACTCAGAGCCGCCGAGGGCGACATCGTCGAGATCGGCACAACGATCCTGGTGTTCGGCGAGGGCGGCGCCGCGGCGACCGATCCCGCGGATTCCGCCGAGGTCACCCCGGAGGACCTCGAACAGGCGCGCGAGGTGGCACGGGCGGAGCGCGACGCAATCGAAGCCGCCGGCACCGATGCCGCGGACACGGGGCGCAAGCCCTGGGAAGCTCCCGCCTTGCCGGGTGGTGCCGTCGCACCCGCGGCCCGGCGGCTTGCCACCGAGCTCGGCGTCGACGTCGGCGACGTCACCGGGACTGGTTCCGGTGGGCTGGTGACCAAGGACGACATTCGCGCCTTCGCCGCCGGCACCGCGACGGCGGCGAAGCCGGCCGCCAAATCGCCCGATGTCGTTGAGCCCGAACCGAAACCGGAGGTCGAATCGAAACCGGAGGTCGAATCGAAACCGGAGGCCGAACCGGAGCCGGACGCCGAACCGGAGGCGGAGGCCGAACCTGAACCGGAGGTCGAACCGGAGGCCGAACCCGAACCCGAACCCGTGTCCGAACCTGCGGTCGAGTTCGTTGAGCCGGTGGCGACACCGTCGCCCGCCGCCGACGGCGATGAAGAGCGGGTGGCGTTGCGGGGGTTGCGACGCACCATCGCCGAGCGCATGGTGATCGCCACGACGACGGTGCCCCACTACACCTACGTCGAAGAAGTCGACATGACCGAGGTAGTGGCGCTGCGGCAGGAGGCCAAGGCCAAGGCGGCCGATCGCGGGATCAAGCTCACCTACCTGCCGTTCATCATCCGCGCCCTGGTGTTGGCGCTGAAGGACCACCCTTATCTGAACGCCAGCCTCGACGAAGATGCCGGCGAGATCGTCCTCAAGCGCTACTACAACGTCGGTATCGCCACGGCGACCGATCGCGGCCTCATGGTGCCGGTCGTCAGGGATGCCGACGGGATGGATCTCTTCGAGCTTGCCGCCGAGATCAGCCGACTCTCCGACAGCGCGCGCGACGGCAAGATCGCGCTGCAGGATCTGCAAGGAGGCACGTTCACGATCACCAGCACCGGCAACATCGGCGGCTTCCTCGCTACCCCGGTGATCAACATTCCGGAGGTGGCGATTCTGGGGGTGACCTCGATTCGTGAGCGCCCGGTGGTGCGTGACGGGCAGATCGTCATCCGCCACATGGTCAACCTGTCGCTGTCCTGCGACCATCGGGTCGTCGATGGTTCGGTCGCCGCCTTGTTCGCCCGTGATCTCGCCAAGCTTCTCGAAGATCCCAAGCTCCAACTGCTGGCCAGCTTGTAGAAGGGAAACGATGCCCGAGGACAAACGCGTAGACGTTGCCGTCGTCGGTTCCGGCCCGGGTGGCTACATAGCGGCGATCCGCGCCGCCCAGTTGGGCCTCAGCGCCCTGGTCGTCGAGAAGGAATTCGTCGGCGGCACCTGCCTGAACATCGGCTGTATTCCCTCCAAAGCGCTGCTGGAGGCCACCCACCGGTTGACGGCCGTCCACGAGGCGAGCCGGTTCGGTATCGACGTCGGCGAGGTATCGGTTGATTTCCTCCGCATGCAGGCGGCCAAGCAGAAGGTCGTCACCATGCTGACGCGCGGCGTCGCCGGACTGCTCCGCAAGGGTGGCATCGATCTCGTCGAAGGGGCGGGGCGGCTCACCGGACCGGGCGTCGTCGAGGTCGACCTCGACGGCGGCGGCACGCAGGTGGTGCAGGCGGAGAACGTGATCATCGCCACCGGTTCGGTGGCGATGGAAATCCCGAGCCTGCCGTTCGATGGCGACAAGGTCGTATCGTCGCGCGAGGCGCTCGAGTTCGAGGAAGTCCCCGACCAGTTCGTGGTTGTCGGGGCCGGATACATCGGTCTCGAGCTCGGCAGCGTGTATTGCCGGCTGGGCAGCCGCGTCGTCGTCCTCGAGATGATGGACAGGGTGCTGCCGGAGATGGACGAGGAGCTCGCGGCCACCGCCTCCGATCTTTTCGCCGGGCAGGGGATGGCGTTCCAACTCGGCGCCAAGGTCACCTCCGTGGAGCTCGAAGAGAAGAAGGTCATCGTCCGCTACGAGCTCGAGGGGAGCCAGCGGTGGATCACCGCCGACAAGGTCCTGGTCGCCGCCGGCCGCCTGCCCTTCGTTGGCGGCCTCGGACTCGAGGCCGTGGGCCTCGAGCTCGACGAACGCGGCTTCATCCCCGTCGACGAGGGGATGCGCACCGCGGTCGAGGGGATCTACGCGATCGGTGACGTCGTGCCGACACCGATGCTGGCGCACGTCGCCATGGACGAAGGTGTGGTTGCCGCCGAGCGTATCGCCGGCCAGAGGTCGGTGATGCACTACAACGCCATTCCGGCCGTGGTCTTCACCCATCCGGAGATCGCCTCGGTGGGGCTGACCGAGCAGGAGGCGATCGACAAAGGACACACCGTGCGGGTGGGTCGCTTCCCTTTCCGCGGCATCGGCCGTGCCCGGGCGCGCGGCGATGTCGAGGGCTGGGTGAAGATGATCGCCGACGCCGGGAGCGACAAGCTCCTCGGTGTCCACTGCATCGGCGCCGAGGCCGGGCATCTCATCCACGAGGCGGTCGTCACGATGGCCTACGGTGGCTCTGCGGAGGACATCGCGCTCACCGTCCACGCCCATCCGACGTTGTCCGAAGCGATGAAGGAAGCGGCGCTGGCGGTTGACGGCCGACCGCTGCATATCTAGCAGGGTGCTCTTGACCGGCCGTGACCGGATGAGATATCCGGGCTAGTCTCAGAGCTTTCCCGGGAAACCGTCATCGAAGATCTGTTCAGCGCTCGCCTCGTCGGCACCGTGGAGCGCATCGTCTATGAGCAGGACGGTGGTTCCTGGGCGGTCATCAGATTGCGCCTCGACAACGGCGAAACCGCAACGGCAGTGGGAAACCTGGCTCCGGTCTTCGAGGGCGAGCGACTCCAGATCGACGGTGGCTGGGTCGACGACGCTCGTTTCGGCCGCCAGTTCCGCGCCGCCAAGTCACTATCGGTGCGGCCCGCGGATGCGACCGCGATCGAACGTTACCTGGCGTCGGGTATGGTGCCCGGGATCGGGCCGGCGATCGCGGCGCGGATCGTTGAACGGTTCGGCGACCAGACCCTCGAGGTTTTTGATCAGGAGCCGGAGAAGCTCCTTTCGGTCCACGGCATCGGCAGAGTTCGTCTGCGCCGCATCAAGGAGCGATGGGCAGAGCAGGCCGCCGAGCGCGGCACCCGCATTTTTCTGCAGGGCCTGGGGCTGGGTCCGTTCCTGACCGACAGGATTCTCCGCGCCTGGGGCGACGACACCGAGCGACGGGTGCGCCACAACCCGTACGCTTTGGCGGCGTCGAACGAGATCAGCGGGATCGGGTTTCGCCGTGCCGACCAGATTGCCCGCCAGCTTCCCGAGTGGGCTGCGGAGAGCGACGCACGGGCCCGCGCCGGAATACTCCACGTCTTTCACGACCAGGCCAAACAGGGGCATTGCTTTGTGCCGCACGAGCGCCTCATCCGGGTTGCCCGCGAGCTCCTGGAGGTCGACGACGACGAAGGCGTGCGGCGGGCGGTTGCCGGGTTGTTGGGCGAGGGCGACCTGGTTTCGGAGCCCCTCGACGACGCCGACGTGGCGGCGCTGAGCCCCCGGGGCTCCAGCGAGGCCGAGGACGACCCGACGGCCGAGGACGGGCACCGCGCCGTCTACCAGGTGGCTTTTCTCGACGCCGAGAAACGTGTTGCCCGCCGACTGCTGAAGATTGTCGCGACCCCCGCCGTCGATGGCAAGCCGGGCGCCTTCTCCGACGACCGCGCCGCCAAGGCCGTCGAGTGGGCCGAGGACCAGCTCGGGGTCGAGCTCGGCAGCGATCAGCGCGGCGCGGTCGGGGTGGCGTTGTCGCGCAAGGTGCTGCTGGTCACCGGTGGCCCGGGTACCGGAAAGACCACACTGATCGACGCGATCGTGCGCTGCGGGCTGGCGGTCAGCGCCCGGGTCGCTTTGGCGGCGCCGACCGGAAGGGCGGCGAAGCGTCTCTCGGAGGCCACCGGGCACGCCAGCATGACGATCCACCGGCTGCTCGAGTACCGTCCGCACAGCGGCGGCTTCGGGCGCACCACGGCGTACCCGCTGGATGCCGACGTCGTGATCGTCGACGAGGCCTCGATGATCGATCTGTTTCTGATGGATGCACTGGTGTCCGCGGTGCCGCCGCGCGCGGTTCTGGTCCTGGTCGGGGATGCCGACCAGCTACCGCCTGTCGGCCCGGGTGCGGTGTTGCGCGACCTTCTCGCCTCGGAGGCGCTGCCCACGGTGCGCCTCACCGAGATCTACCGGCAGGCGCGCCACAGTCTCATCGTTCGCAATGCCCACCGGGTGAACCGAGGCAAGCCGCCGGAGGGCATGGAAGGCATGGAGGTATGGGACCAGGATACCCTGCGAGATTTTTATTTCATTGCCGAGGAGGATGCCGACCGCGCCCGCAACATCGCTCTGACGCTGGTGTCGGAGCGCATTCCGGCTCGCTTCGGACTCGATCCGATGCGCGACGTTCAGGTTCTGGCGCCGATGCATCGTGGCAAGGCGGGGGTATCGAGGCTCAACCTGACCCTGCAGCAACGGCTCAATGACGGCAGCGGCGGGTGCGCCGTGGGCGACTACATGTTGCGTACCGGCGATCGTGTCATTCAACAGCGCAACGACTACGATCGAGACGTATTCAATGGCGACGTCGGTCGGGTGGTCGAAGCCGAGGGCCAAGCTGCGCTGGTCGTCGAGTTTGACGGCCGGCGGGTCGAGTACGACCAGGAGGCGATGCGCCACCTGTCGCTTGCCTATGCGATTTCGGTGCACAAGAGTCAGGGTAGCGAGTACCCGGCGGTCGTTATCCTCTTGTTGACGGAGCACTATCCGATGCTGCAGCGAAACCTTCTGTACACGGCGCTGACCCGCGCCAAGAAGCTGGCGGTCCTGGTGGGGAGCCGCCGCGCCGTGCGACGCGCCGTCGCCAACGCAGCTCCGCTGCGGCGTTGCACCCGCCTGGCCCGACGCTTGGCGGTGAGGCCAACGCTGCCGAGCGCCTCGTGAGCTCCGAGTTGGCGCTGCGCTGCGTGACCGTCGGCGCGTTCAGCGAGAATTCCTACGTGGTCGGCTGCGTCGAAAGCGGTCGTGGCGTGCTCATCGATCCGGGGGGAGAGGTCCCCGAGCTGCTGCGTATCGCCGCCGAGATGGGGCTGGAGATCCATGACATCTGGTTGACCCACGCCCACATCGACCACGTGCTCGGCTTGCAGGAAGCCGTCGAGGCGACCGGAGCCCCGATTTGGCTCCACCCCGAGGATCGGCTCCTCTACGATGCCGTCCCCCAGCAGGGGCAGGCGTTCGGGTTTCCGATCGAGGCTCTTCCCGAGCCCGACGAATCATTCGAGTCCGGTCAGCGGCTGCAGCTCGGCGAACACGCGCTCGAGGTGCTGCACGTGCCCGGCCACAGCCCTGGCCACGTCGCATTCTGGTTCCCCGGGTCGCGACTGCTGGTCTCCGGCGATGTCCTGTTCGCCGGTTCCATCGGGCGTACTGATCTACCCGGCGGCTCCTACGAGACGCTCATGGACACGATCCGCCGCGTGATCGTTCCCCTCGGTGACGACGTCAGGGTGTTTTCGGGCCACGGCTCGCCGACAACGGTAGGGGAGGAGCGCGCCTCGAACCCCTTTCTCGTGGCGGGATAGTCGAGGCCGACAAACCCGCCTGCCGGCGAGGTGCTGACCGAAGACCAGCCTCGAGACACCGCCCGCCCAGCAACAGCAGGCCTCGAGATGTCCGGGCTACTGATTGTCGGTGCCGAGAGTCGCCTCGAGGTACCGCTCGGCGTCGATCGCGGCCGCGCATCCGTGACCGGCGGCGGTGACCGCCTGCCGGTAGTGGTGGTCGTGTACGTCACCGGCGACGAAGACGCCCTCGATCGGGGTGAACGGGAAGTGGAGCCCGCCCGGCGTCACATAGCCCTGTTCGTCGAGGCTGATCGGTGTCTCCGTCAGTGTCTCGGTGTTGGGGTCGTGGCCGATGGCGATGAAGCAGCCGTGCACCGACAGGTCGCGCTCTTCGCCGGTCTTGTTGTTGGTGATCCGCAGACCCTGCAGGCCGTTCTCGGTGTCGCCCAGGAACTCAAGGATCTCCGTGTTCCAGAGGAATTCGAGCTTGTCGTGGGCGAGGGCGCGATCTTGCATGATCTTGCTGGCGCGTAGCTCGTCGCGACGATGCAGCACGTACACCTTGCTGGCGAAGCGGGTCAGGAAAAGCGCTTCCTCCATGGCGGTGTCGCCGCCCCCGACCACAGCGATCTCCTGGTCGCGGAAGAAGGCGCCGTCGCAGGTAGCGCACGTCGAGACACCGTAGCCGCGCAGCTCCATCTCGTTGGGCAGGCCGAGCTCTTTCGGAGAGGCGCCGGTAGCGATGATCAGAGCGTGGCACGAATAGGTTTCGTCGCCTCCGGTCGTGACCTTGATCGGCCGCTCGGTAAAGTCGAGCTGGGTAGCGCTTTGATACGACAGGAACTCGGCTCCGAAGCGTTCGGCCTGTGCCTTCATGCGGTCGATGAGCTCGGGTCCCATCACACCTTCGGGGAATCCGGGGAAGTTCTCGACGTCGGTGGTCGTGTAGAGCTGACCGCCGAATTCGAGGCCTTCGATGACCAGGGGCTTCAGACCGGCGCGACCACTGTAGATTGCTGCCGTCAGGCCGGCGCAGCCGGAGCCCAGAATGATGACGTTGCGGGGGTCTTCCAAGATCTGCTCCTCGCGTTCACACTTTCACCACCGCCTGCTAGAAGGCCGTGGACGGAACCAGACTGCTAGGAGCGGTAGTCGTCTTCGGTGATCCCGAGTCGACGTACCAGCTCGTAGAACGTTGTGTACTTCATGCCGGCGATCTTGGCCGCCTTGACCTTGACCCCGTTAGCCTCGCGCAGGGCGCGAATCGACAGGACCCGGCGAACGTCGTCGACGATGTCGTCGAGCGCATCTTCGGGGTGGCGCAGGTCGAGCCTGACCGTGTCGGCGTTGTCGCCGCCTTCGAACCGAAGGCCAATTCCTTCGAGGCGAATTGTACCGCTACAGTGTGGGCAAGAGAACTCGCCGGTGCTCTCGAGTAGATGGAGCGGCCGGTCGGGCGCGAGGTGGTCGGTGGGCTCGGGGTGGGCCGCAGCCGCCCCCGAGGCGTCGGTGTCGTGCGGACGCGCCAGGCTGGTCGATTCGTCGGAATCGGGTTGTCGTTCCACGTCGGGGTACCTGGTTGGTGGTGCGATCGGCGTGACCTCACCATGACAGGTCACGTTAGAATCGCGGCCTCACGATACAGAAGGAGGATTCGATCGTGCAACCCGTAGCCTTGGTTACCGGCGGCGGCGTGCGCGTCGGGCGCGCCATTGCGCAGGCGCTGGCGTCCTCGGGCTACCGCTTGGTGGTGAACTACCGGACCTCGGCCGAGGGGGCCGAAGACCTCATCGAGCAGGTGCGCGCAGAGGGCGGTGACGGCATCGCGGTGCAGGCCGACGTCGCCGATCGGGCCCAGGTGGAACGGCTGCTGGGCGCGGTGCTGGACGAGTACGGGGGTATCGACTTGCTGGTCAACAATGCCGCCATCTTCGAGGGGCGGCCGTTCCTCGAGGTTGATGACGACCTTTGGCAGCGCACCCTGGCGGTGAACTTGAGCGGCGCCTTCTACGTGGCGCGAGCGGCGGCCCGCATCATGGTGGCCGCGGGTAGCGGTCGCATCATCAACATCTGCGGCACGGCCGGGATCGCGCCGATCGGCGACTACGCACCGTACTGCGTCGCCAAGGCCGGCGTCGACATGCTGACACGCTGCATGGCGGAGGCGTTGGCGCCGGACATTCAGGTCAACGGCGTCGCCCCCGGCACCGTACTTTTCCCGGAGGACACGCCGCAGGAAGATCAGCGCCGTGTCATCGAGCGGATTCCGGGGGGAGCGATCGGACGGCCCGAGGACATCGCCGATGCGGTCTGCTTTCTCGCCCGGGCGCCGGCCTACATGACCGGCACAATCATCGCCGTCGACGGTGGCGCCGGGCTCGGGGTGGCCTGATGTCGGGCTGGGATCGGCAGCCGTTCCTGATCGCCCACCGCGGCTTCTCGTCGGTCGTCCCGGAGAACACGCTGCTTGCGTTTGAGCGCGCCCTGGAGGCCGGGGCCGAGGTTCTCGAGTGCGACGTCCAGCTATCCGCGGACGGTGTGGCCATCGTGATGCACGACCCGAGGGTGGACCGGACGACCAACGGTCGCGGTGCGGTTCGCGAACTGCAGTGGGATCGAATCCGTGCCCTCGACGCCGGTTACCCGGCGCGCTTCGGCGATGCGTTCGAGGGTCACGTCGTGCCCGGGCTCGACGAGCTCTTCGATCTGGCCCGGGGGCGGGCGGCGGTTTTTGTCGAGGTCAAGCCCGAGGCTCTTGCGGACCCCTCGGGCGGTGTCGAGGCCAGTGTGATCGATGCGGCGCGGCGCACCCGGATGATGGATGACGTCGGCATCCTGTCGTTCGCGCCGCGCGCCTTGCAGCATTTCCGCGACGCGGCACCCGGCTTCCCCCTCGGCCTGGTGTTTCGTTGGTGGCGCCAGCGGCGCATGGTCGAGGAAACGCTGCAGGCGGGCGCCAACTACCTGGTCGGTTACGCGCCGCGACTGCTCGCCAATCCGACGATCGTCTCCCGTGCCCACGACCAGGGATTGCTGGTGGGCGCCTACGTCGCCGATAGCACCGAGCACATGATGGGGCTGCTGCGGGGCGGCGTCGACGGGATCGCGACCAACTGCGTCGGCGATCTGCTACCGGCGTTTCGTCAGGCTACGGGCAGATGAGCGCCATCCGGATTCGCGTCGCCCTGACCGGTGCGGCAGGGTATCTTGGCACCGAGTTAACGCGCCGCTGCGTCGCAGAAGATGACGTCGAGGTGCTCGGGCTCGACATCCGACCGCCCGGACCCCGCTGGCCGGAGTCGGCCACTTTCACCATCCAGGACGTGACCGATGCATCGCTGGCCGCACGGCTGACTGACTTCGCTCCCGACGTGCTGGTCCACCTTGCCTGGGTTTTCGACCCGGTGCACGATCAGCGGTTCGAGGCCCACGTCGACGTCGACGGGACCCGCAACGCGTTCGAGGCCGCTGCCGCGGCCGGCGCGCGCCGCATCGTCTACCTGAGCAGTACCACGTCCTACGGGATCGACGCGGCTCGGTCGCGCCCGTTGCTCGAGTCCGATCCCCCGATCCCCAATCCGGCCTATTCCTATGGTCGATTCAAGGCTGAGGTCGAGCAGTGGCTTCCCGAATTTCGCCGTGCCCATAGCCACATCGACGTCATCGTGGCGCGCACCTGCATCGTGATCGGCGCCCACGCCCGCAACATCGTCACCCACATCACCGGGTGGCCGGTGATGTTCCGCGTCGCCGGGTGCAACCCCCCGATGCAGTTCATGCACGAAGACGACGCCGCCGACATGCTCTGGTGGATGATCGGCGAAGCTCCCGCCGGGACCTTTAACGCTGCCGGCTCGGGGGTGGTTTCGTACAAGGAGATCTGCAAGATGGCGGGTCGGCCTTGCGTCGCGCTTCCGGCGGCTGTGCTGTATTCGTTTGTCGCCCTGGGCTGGCGCCTTCGACTATTGCGCTTTCCCGCCGGGTTGCTGGACTACATCCGCTACTCGTGGGTGGCGGATACGGCGCACATGACCGAGGAGCTCGGTTTTCGGCCGCGGTTCAGCAGCCGCGATGCGCTCCAAGACTATCTGCGGGCCAGCAGGCCGAGGTGACAAGCTGCTGCCCCTGGCGCTCCACATGTGGCTCCAACGGACGCCGCCGCTGGCGAGGTGGATGTCTTCGGCCGAATTGTTGATGGTCTGGTTGATTCCCGAGGCGTAGTAGACGCTCCACTGGGTGTCGCCCTCAGCCCGCGGCGGCGACTCGAACGACGGTGTGGCTGGGGCCTGGGTGGCGCTGTCTGGCGACCGCGGGCGGGTCGATTCGGCCGTGGTCGACGACGTCGAAGCGGTCTGCGCCGACGCTCGTTCCGTGGCCGCGAAGGCCGCCACGACCGCCAGCAGCCCGGTCGCACAAAGTCTTGTCGAGATTCGTCGGGTCATCGTCGTGGGTGCTTGTTGGCGATCACGGCGAGGGCGTCGGCACGCCGCTAGCGGTACCAGGAGACGCCGAAGAGTATCAGGTGGGTGTTGATGCCCGGGTTGGTCTCGGTGGCTCCTTTGTTGGACAAGTGATGGAATCGGTACTCGCCGCCGATCCCGACCCGTTCGCGGACCAAATACTGTAGCCCGAGTCCGACTTGGGGCGAGAAATTCTGGGTCGTCTCGCCGGGCGGCACCGGCTCGTCCGTGTACAAGACCCCGGCGCCGGCGAGGAACATCGGGCGCCAGCGATCGGCGTCCCAGGTGTAGCGGACCAGGAGGTTGAGCCCCGCCCCCGACGCGCTCGGGTCTTGATCGATCCAAGCGCCGACGCCCTCGAGAGCGAACGAGACATTTCCACGCAGCCAGCCGCGGCCGGTGGGGCCGAGGTGCAACGCGACGCGGCCGAGAGCCTGGGTGATCGCCGTCGGCGTGCGCGCCGGGTCGTAGACCTTGCCCTTGCCGCCGCCGGCCAGCGCACCGATCTCGAGCGTGCCGAGCGTCCACGCGGTGTCGGACGGGGGCGTCGCAGGGTTGGGTTGCACGGCCTGAGAAGGGTAGGCGCCCGCCGCTGCGATCGTCGTCTGCACGGCGCCGCAGGCGGCCAAGGTGATCAGGGCTGAGGCGAGCATGGCGAGATCCCCTGCCGGCAGCTACCGCGTCCGGCGCGCGGCTATACTGCCTAGGCGAACCTATTTGAGCCGGACGGCGAACGACGGCGCCGGGCAACGGGTGCCGATTCCGAGGGCCCTACAGGCGGGAAGCTTAGCGTATCGAAAGTCGGCTCGCCGCTCGCTCACGTCGAGTCGCCGATCCCGCTGTCGACCGCGATGTCCTCGAGGCCGCCTGGCCGCCCCGCCGGCCGCGGGGCTTTCGTCGCCCGCAGGTAGGCGAAGAAGATGCACGCGAACGCCGCGGTTGAAACGGCCAGAATTACCCATTGGTAACGGGCGTAGACGGCTTCATCGAAGACCAACGGCAGGCCGAACAAGGCGATGCCGTTGTTCAGCCCGTGCGCCAGGATTGCCGGGTACAGCGAGCCCGAGCGCCACACCAGCACGGCGAGGTAGGCACCGACGAGCCCGACGGGGAGCAAGACGATCGGGTTGAGGTGAAACACGGCGAACAGCGCGGCGCTGGCGATGATCGCCGAAATCCAGCCGCTGCGGCGCTGCAGCAGGTGCAGGAGTAGGCCGCGGAAGAGAAACTCTTCGCAGATCGCCGCGGCTACCACCGCCGCCAGAAAGAGCATCAGCAGATCGAAGCCGGTCTCGACGGCGACGAATTGACGTACGACTTCTTCCATCATGCGCCGCAACGGTGAGTCTTCCGCCAGCCGGTTGACGATGGCGAACTGGATCGCGCCGCCGGCCGCCTGCAGTGGAATCGCGGCGCCCAGCGCCATGTACCAGTGGACCGGCTCAGCGGGACGCAGGGCGAACGCCTCGCGAACCGGGATCTTCATCAGCCGGGCAAGCCACAGCGAGAGTCCGAGCAGACCGACAAGCTGGGCCACCGCGATGGTCGCGCGAGAATCGAGCCCGGCGATGATCAGCAGCCCCGAGAGGGTCGTGTACACCAACAGCGCCAGGCCGTAGATGACCAGGGCAACACGGCGGGACGAGACCGCGGGGGGCCAGGGCATAGCTTCTCCGCTGCGGGAATCCGGGGTGGCGCGCTATCGTAGCATCGCCCGGCACCGAATTCTTTCACGCATTTCGCCTCGAGCAGGGCGCTGAAGAGGTCTCGCCGGGAGTCCTTCAGTACCCTGCCGGCCTCGGTAGACGACCATGAGCACGGAACGGACCCCGATATCCCCGACCCCCTACGGTGTTCACCTCGGCATCGAGATCGTCGAAGCCGCCGACGGGGTCGCGTCGTTGCGGTTGCCGCTGGCGGAGCACGTTTGCAACCGCCGTGGCGTCGCCCACGGCGGTGCGGTCGCGTCGCTGCTCGACTCGGCGCTGGGCGCGGCGGTGATCTCGGCGATCGCTCCCGAGGAGTGGTGTGGAACCCTCCAGCTTTCGATTCAGTTCAGCGACGCGGCGCGTCACGGTCCTCTGGTAGCCGCCGGTCGTGTCGTACGGCGTGGTCGCCGTGTTGCCTTCGCCGAGGGTGAGGTAACCGACGCCCGAGGCTGTATCGTGGCGCGAGCCCACGGTACGTGGACGATCTGGCCGGGACATCCGGATGGCACCGCAGCTTCCGGTTAGCAGGCTGGTGTGCGACCCTTTTTTTCGACGAGCGTTCGACAAATGATCCCCTCGACCGTCTAATCAAGTGGGGACCCCCTTGTCCAGCTCTGAGGCAGTTCGACCTTGCACAAGCTGATCGCCCAGTCCGCACGACGCCCGGTAGCGGTGTCGATGATCTACGTTGCGTTCGCGCTGATGGCTGTTGCGGCGTGGATCAACTTGCCGATGGAGGTCGAGATCACCGGCAACTACCCCCGTATCTCGGTCGAAACACGATGGGGCATGACGGCGCCCGAGGCCGTTCAGGCGCTGATTACCAGTCCCATCGAGGCGCTGGTGGTCACCATCCCGGGCGTCAGTCACGTCTACTCCGAGTCATCCCGCGGGCGCTCATCGATCGACATCGAGCTCGAGGAGGAAGCCAACGTCGACCTCGTCGTCTTCGAGCTCACCGACAGGATCTCGTTGATTCGCGACGATTTTCCGCCGGGATCGGACCCGCCCCGGGTGAGCCGGGACGCGCCACGCCAATTTACCCAGGAACAGCGGCCGCTGGTGCAGTACCTACTGCTGTCGTCGCGGCCTTTGTCGGAGCTGCGCCGCTGGGCCCTCGATGAGCTCCAGGTTCGCTTCGAGTCCATCTCCGGCGTCGGCCGCGCCGACATCGTTGGCGGTACCGATCCGTTCCTGCGGATCACCGTCAACACCGAGATGGCGGAGCTCTACAACATCCAGCCCGCCACCGTCTGGAGCGTGGTGCAGACCGTCAACCAGACGCTGCCGCTCGGTCAGGTCGAGATGCTGGGGACCGCGTACGCCGTTCGGGTGCAGCACACGATCGAGGACCTCGAGCGCTTGCGGGCGCTTCCGGTCGCCAAGGTCGGGGGCACGATCGTCAGGATCGGCGACGTCGCCAAGGTCGAGACCGTGTACGAGCCGGCGCCTTCGTTTGTTCGCGTCAACGGTGAGCAACGGATCCTGCTCTCGGTCTACCGGCGGCCGGGCACCGATACGCTCGACGTCGCCAAGGCCGTGCGGGCCCGCATGGAGGAGGTCGTGGCGCTCCTCCCACCGGACATCACGGTCGAACCGTACAGCGATCAAGCCGAGGAGCTCGAAGCTGAGCTGGCGCTGCTGACCCGGCGCCTGCTGATCATCCTGGCGATCGTCGGGGTCCTGCTTGTCGCCATGCTCCGCGACCTCAAGACGCCGCTGTTTCTCGGCGCTTCGTTAGCGGCGGCGCTGTCGCTGACGATTATCGCGCTGTATCACTTCGAGGTACCGGTGAACTTGCTGACGCTCACCGGCCTGGCGCTGGCGTTCGGCATGATGGTCGACAACGCGGTCGTTGTTCTCGAGAACATCGTTCGCTACCGCGAACAGGGGATGGCGCCGCTGGAGGCGGCCGAGCGCGGCACCTCCGAGGTTCTTGTCCCGGTTCTTGCCGCCACTCTCACGACGGTTGCGGTGTTTGGGCCGTTCGTCATCTTCCAGGGCCGGTTGCGGGACTTTTACCTGCCGCTCGCTTTGGCGGTGACGTTCTCGCTGGGGGCGTCGTTTTTCGTCGCCATGACGCTGATGCCGGCCGCCGCCGCCCGTGGCTGGGTGTTGAGCAAGCCACGCTTCGGCCGTGAGTCGGGTAAGGGGTACCGCAAGGGTCTGGCCGTCGCGCTTCGGCACCCGTGGGTGGTGCTGATCGTGGTCGGTGTGGTCGGCTATTACTCGTGGCATTTGTTCGACGAGAACGTGCCGAGCGGGGGTTTCCGCTTCTCGACCTCTCGCGACCGGCTGTCGGTCCGGCTGACTTTGCCGGAAGGCACGGAGGCGGCCCGCATCGAGGAGGAGATGCTGCCGTTCGAGGAGTACGCGCTGAGCATTCCCGACACCGAACGGGTCGAGCTCGGGGTCTACACGGCCAGCAACAGCGCCACGTTGACGGTGCTGTTCCCGCCCGAGCTCGAGACCACAGCGTATCCGCTGCTCGTCAAGGACGAGATGATCGGCATGGCGACGCGTTATGCCGGCGTCAGCATCAGCGTCAACGGCTTCGACACCGACCCGTACTACAACAGCGGCCTGAGCTACGGGCCGAGCTACAACTCCGGCATCCATGTCTTCGGCTACAACTACGACGAGCTCGGCAACATCGGCGACGTTATCGTCGAGATGGCGCAGCAGCACCCGCGCGTCGAGGACGCCACGGTCACGGCCGGGGGTCGGGGATATCGCTCGGTCGGCTCGGAGCTCATCCTGACGATCGACCGCAAAGCGCTGATCCCGCACGGTATCAACGTCAATCAGGTCATCGCCCAGGTGAACGGGTTGATGCGCGGTCAAACGATCGCCTTCGGCGGCTTCAAGGTCGGCTCCGAGGAATGGGAGCTGCGCATCAAGACCGAGGGTGTCGACAAACGCACGCTGCAAGAACTGCTCGACGAGCCACTGCGCGGCGGCGCTGGGCGCGGCGTGCGGCTTCGTGACGTGTTGCACGTCGAGTCCCGCGAGGTGCCGGGGGTGATCACCCGCGACGACCAGCGCTACGATCGCTGGGTGAGGTGGGAGTACCGCGGATCGAGTCGCGCCCGCGCCAACTACGAGCAGGCCATCTTCCAGGCCCTGGAGCTGCCGCCGGGCTATTCGGCCGAGGTGTCGAGCAACCGGTTTTTCCTCACCCAGGAAGAGGAGGTGCAGATCCGCATGGTCGCCTACACGGCCCTGATCATCATTTTCTTGATCCTGGCGGCGCTCTACGAATCGCTGGTGCAGCCGTTCATCGTCTTGCTGACCGTCCCGGCGGCGTGGATCGGCGTGTTCCTGATCTACTACTTCACCGGCAAGGCGTTCGATCCCTCGGCCCAAATCGGGGTGGTGCTGCTGTCGGGCATCGTGGTCAACAACGCGATCATCCTGGTCGATCACATCAACTTGAGGCGTCGCCAGGGCTTGGAGTTGTTCGAGGCGATTGTGACCGGCGCGGCGGAGCGCGTGCGGCCGATCCTCGTCACCTCGATCACGACGATCGGCGGCCTATTGCCGCTGGTCATCGTGCGGGGATCCGAGCAAACCTCCGGCAACCAGGACATGTGGACGAACCTGGCGCTGTCGACGATCGGTGGCTTGACGGCGGCGACGATCCTCACACTTTCGGTGACCCCGATCCTCTATCTGCTGGCCGAGCGCGGGCGCGCCAAGGCGCGCACGTTCAGCCGCTGGGTAGGGGAGATATGGAGGGAGTTGCCAGCTTGAGATGAACGAAGACATCGACAACGGGAAGGGGGCGCGATGAGTCGCGCAGGAATGTTGGTAGCCACCGCCATCTCGGTGGTACTGATCGGCCTCGGCATCTGGCAGTTCATGCCGCAGAACGAAGAGGCGGCGGATGCCGGCGAGGAGACGACCGCCGCCGGCGAAACGGCTGCGTTTCAACCGCCGGCCGCGGGTCCGGTGACGGTGACCGCCGCCGAGGTTTTTCGCGGCGAGCTGGTCAAGCGGATCACGGCGAATGGCGTCGCCGAGGCAGAGAAGCTGTTGTACGTCGCTTCCGAGGTCTCCGGCAAGATCGAGAGGATCGTCGTGGTCGAGGGTCAGTGGGTGGAGGCGGGCGATCTCCTGGTCGAGCTCGATGACATCGAGCTGATCATGGATCGCGATCGCGCCGAGGAGATGTACAACAACAGGATCATGATGTTTGCCAACAACCAGATCGATATCGATCTGCCGAGCACCCGGTTCGGGGCCGCATCGCGTTCGGCCGATGGCGAGAATGCCCTCCAGTTCTTGCGTCGGTACATCAACGACGAGGCCTACCGCACGATGTTGCGACAGCCCGATCTCGAAGAGCGTCTCTCGAAGCTCACCCGGGAAGACCTCTTCGCGGCGCTCGCCGAGCTCACCAACCAGCGCGTCGCGCTCGAGCAAGTCGAGCTGGACTTGGCCCGCACCCGAATCGTGGCCCCGTTCGCCGGCCAGGTTGCCGGCCTCGAGGCGACCAGCGGACCGAACAGCAAGAGCTGGCCGGTGGTCGGCCAACGGATCAACGCCGGCACCAACCTGATGATGCTCGTCGATCCCATCCCGATCCGCGTCCGGGTCGAGGTGATCGAGTCGGAAATTTCCTACGTGCGCAACGGGCGGCGGGCCGAGGTCAGCTTCCAGGCGTTTCCCGGCGAGGTCTTCTACGGCAACGTCGAGGCGATCGACGCGGTGGTCGATGCCGCGCGCAAGACCCTCTCGGTTACCGTGCGCCTGGCGAATTCAGATCGGCGCCTGAAGCCGGGCATGTTCGCCCAGGTCTCGTTGGACTCCGAGATCCTCGACGATCGGCTGCTGGTTCCGCTCGAGGCGGTGTTGTTGCGCGACAACCGCCAGCTCGTTTTCGTCGTTCGCGACGGCCGCGCCCAGTGGGAGTACGTCACCACCGGCCACGAGAACGAGCAGTGGATCGAGGTTCTTAGCGACAACATCCAAGAGGGCGACGTCGTCGTCACCGGAGGGCACTTCACGCTCGCTCACGATATACCGGTCAACATCGCCGTGGCCGAAGAGACCGAGAGCGGTACTAACTAGCCATATGTCGCTCTCAGCCGCCGCCATCCGGAGACCGGTCGCCACCACGATGGTGTGCGTCGGCGTCGTGCTGCTCGGGGTCGTCTCGTTCGGTGGTCTCACCGTCGACCTGTTGCCCGACATCGGTACGCCGCGCATTACCTTGATAACCAGTGCCGTCGGCCTCGCACCGACGGAGATCGAGAGCGAGATCACCAAGAAAATCGAGAACGCGGTGAGCGCGGTACAGGGGCAGCTGCGGGTTACCTCGGTGTCGCGCGAGGGTGTGTCGGTGGTGACGACGACGTTCCCCTGGGGTGTCGACCTCGATCTCGCCGCCCTGCACGTCCGCGAGGCGGTCGATGGCATCATCGACCAGTTGCCCGAGACCGCCGACCGGCCCACGGTTCTGCGCTGGGATCCGGGCAGCGAACCGATCATGGGAGTCGCGGTCGCCGGGCCGGCGACCCTCGCCGACCTCCGCGAGATCGTCGAGGCGGTGGTTATCTCGCGCCTGGAGCAGGTAGAAGGAATCGCTGGCGCCCAGGTTACCGGTGGCGCCGAGCGCGAGATCCAGGTCACCCTCGACCCCGACCGACTCGAGCTCTTCGGGCTCACTGCCAGCGGCGTTCGTTCGGCGCTCGAAACGGCGAACGCCAGCTCATCGAGCGGTAATGTCCTGCAGGGGAACTTCGCCTACGCCGTACGCGTCATCGGCGAGTTCCTCGAGGTCGCTGATATCGCCGACGTGCCGGTGGGGCAAACGGCCCAGGGTGCCCCGCTCACGGTGGGTGACATCGGCACGGTGACCGACGGCGCTCGCGAACGAAAGGCCGGCGCCCTGCTCAACGGTGTGCCGGCTGTCGGTGTTCTTCTGTACAAGGAGTCGGGCGTCAACACGATCGACGCGGTGGCGGCCGGCATCGTCGCCCTCGACGAGCTTCGCGCCCAGTACCCGGAGCTGACCATCGCGCTGGCGTTTGAAAACGCCTCCTTCATCAGCGATGCGATCGACAGTGTCGTACAGAACATCACCGTCGGTGGCTTCTTCGCGCTCGCCATCCTGTTCCTGTTCCTCAAGGATCCGCGCAACCCGATCTTGCTCGGCGTGTCGATACCGGTGTCGTTGATCGCCACGTTCGTTCTCTGCTACTTCACCGGGATCACCCTCAACATCATGACCCTCGGCGGGCTGGCGCTCGGTGTCGGCATGCTGGTCGACAACTCGATCGTCGTGCTCGAGAACATCTTCCGGCACCGGCAGCTCGGCTTGTCGGCAGATGAAGCCGCCGACGCGGGCGCCACTGAAGTTGCCATGGCGATCAGTGCTGCGACTCTCACGACCGTGGCGGTCTTCCTACCGATTGCCTACGTGCAGGGGGTTGCCGGCGAGCTGTTTGCGCCGCAAGCGTGGACGGTGACGTTCTCGCTGCTCGCATCGTTGGTTGTGTCGCTTACCGTCCTGCCCATGCTGGCGGCGCGCTTCATGCGCCTGGCCGAGGGCGAAGTGTTCCGCGACCCGTTCGCCGAACCTGTCACCGCGCCCGCCGAGACCGCGGCTGTGGCCGTTTCGGCCGCTGCGGACGGCGCCGACGCGGCGACCGCGGGATCCTCCACCGAAGCGGGTGAGCCTGCCGCATCCACCGCTACGGAAGACCAGCCTCCAGCCGCGACGATGCCGGTCACTCCACGGTTGCGGCCGACGGCGATAATCGGCGCTCTCTTCGCGCCCCTGGTGTCGCTGGCGGGTGTCATCGGGAAGTTCCTTGTCGCCCTGGTGCTTTTTTGGATCCGCGGGCTGCTGTCGTTGTTGACGGCGATCCTGCGGCCGTTGAGCGGCGGCTTTTCGGCACTGTACGACGGATTCGCACACCTCTATCACGTGGCGCTCGTGTGGTGCCTCGGGCATCGCGCCGTGACGTTGCTCGCTGCTATTGCCCTGATCGTCTGGGGCGGATTCATCGCCTACGGCCTGCCGTTCGAGCTCATGCCACCGGTGAACACCGGCCGCTTCCAGGTGCGGCTCGATGCCCCGCCGGGCACGCCCTTCGACCGCCTCGAGCAGATGGTGGTTGAAATCGACGCGGCGGCACGTTCCGTGGACGGCGTCGAGTCGACGTTCGCGACGCTTGGCCTGGAGACCGCCACGGCGCCGGGAGCCGCTGCGGGCGCCCTCGACATGTCACCGACGCGGGCGTTCATCACCGTGGTGATGGCCGGGGAGGGCTCGCGGACACGCTCCCAGGAGCAGGACGCGGCCATGCAGGCGGTGCGGCAGGTGGCCGAGCGTTTTCGTGGTTCAACCCTGCTGATCGATCCCGAGCGCACCCCGCTGCAGATGCTCCTCGGTGGCGATGCGGTCGGATTCCGCATCGCCTTGCGGGGTGACGACCTCGATCGCCTCGACGCCCTCGCCGACGAGGCCGTCGAGCTCCTGGCCGATATCGACGGACTCGACGACGTGCTCGCCAACACCGCCCGCGGCAATCCGGAGATCCAGCTGAGGATCGACCGCGACGCGGTAGCCCGCTACGATCTCTCGATGCGGCAGGTGACCGACGCTCTCGAGGCTGCCCTGGAAGGGTCGCTCGCCGACACCCAGTTCGCCGAGTTCGATCGCCGCATCAACATCCGCATCTCCTCGCGGCGCGACGACGAGACCCTCAACCAGGTGCTCGACCGCACGTTCCCGACACCCAACGGCGGCATCCCGATGCGGGTGCTCGTCCACCAGACCATCACCGCCGGGCCCACCGAGATCCACCGCACCGATCGCATGCGCGAGATCGCGATCACCGCGACCCTCACCGGCATCCGGCTTTCGGAGGCGATCGAACGGTCGGAAGCCGTCCTGGCTCAGATCGACTTCCCCCCCGGCTATCGCTACGTGGTCGCGGGTGAGCGTGAAGCGGTCGAGAGCTCGTTTCGCAGCCTCGGCTACGCGCTCGGCCTCGCCGTCTTGCTGGTGTACATGGTCATGGCTGCCCAATTCGAGTCGCTCAAGCATCCGTTCGTCATCTTGTTGACGTTGCCGCTCGGCTGGGTGGGCGTCGTCATCGCCCTGGCCGCGACCGGCCAGTCGATCAACATCGTTGCTTTGATCGGAACGGTTGTGTTGACCGGCATCATCGTCAACGATGCCATCGTCAAGGTCGATACGATCAACCGCCTGCGGGGGGAAGGGTACTCACGCCGCCGCGCCATCATCGAGGGTTCGGCGATGCGCCTGCGTCCGATCGTGATGACGTCGGTGACAACGACGTTCGCGTTGATTCCGATGGCTCTCGGCCTCGGCGCCGGTGCGGAACTGCAGCGACCGCTGGCGATCGCCATCATCGGCGGAGAGTCGACTGGCACGATTCTGACGCTGTTGCTTATACCGGTTATCTACGACCTCCTAGACCGCGACTAGGGCGAGCGTGCAGCGAACGCGTCTGCGGCGTTGCGCTTGATCGGTCGCCCTTCGACGTACTTTCAGTACGCCTGCGGGCGCCCTCACTGCGCGCGCCTTGCATACACGTCCGCTGCGCGCTCGCTGGCGTATTATTGGTGGATCAGCGGACAATTTTCTTGGAGAGACTTGGATGTGCAGACGGTCTTCATTGGAATCGTACGCTCGGCCGCTTGGGCGGGGGGGTGCGGCGAGATTCTGGATGGTGGCGGCCCTGATGCTGGCGGTCGTCGCTTGCGGCGGCGCCGGCGACGACGACGGCGACGCCGCGGCGGGCGAGGAATGGGTTTTCGAGACCACGAGCGAGGGTGATCTCACCACGGTGCGGACGGTCGCCGGGTCGATGTGGGGCGGCACCGCCCGCCTCGAAGAGCAGCTTTCGATCGGTGTCGACCAAGGTGAGCAGGCGTACATGTTTGGGCGCTTGTCCGGGGTTGCGTCGTATCAGGAGCGCGTCTACGTGCTTGATAGCAGCGTTCCGGCGGTTCGCGTCTACGATGCGCAAGGCCGCTACTCGGGGGACATCGGCAGCGAGGGCGATGGGCCCGGCGAGTTTCGCTCCCCGGATGGCTTGCTGGTCGGCGATGACGGCCGCATCTACGTGCGCGCCATGCGCCAGGGACGCATCACGATCTTCGAGAACGACGGCACCTTCGTCGACACCTGGTCGCTCGAAGCTGGCTTCGTCATCAGGCCGGCGGCGTTCGTGATGACGGCCGCCGGCACGGTCTATTCGCCGGGACGCATAGGCCCTCGGCCGACCGAGATGCGCGCCCCGATGATGATGCAGATGGGCATGATCCCGCGCGGCCCCGCCGATGGCGGCGCCGCGCCCATCCTGCAACCGACCTTTGACTACCAGCCGCCTAGCTTCACCCGTGAGCAGCGCTCCGCAAGCGAGGTCAGGATCATGATGATGCCCGTGCCGTTCGCCGCCCAGATCGTCTGGGCGCTGGCCCCGAGCGGTGCGCTGATCGCTGGGGTCGGTAACGAGTACAGCTTCGACATCACCACGCCCGGCGGTTCTGTAACCCGGGTGGTGATGGACCAGGAGCCGATCGCCATCGCCGGCCGCGAGCGCGATTGGAACATCGAGCAGGTCACCGCCCGCATGCGCGGCGGCGACCCGGAGTGGATGTGGACGGGCCCGGAGATGGCGACGGTGAAGCCGGCATTCGACCAGCTCCTGCCCGACCACAGTGGCAGAGTTTGGGTCGGCCGGTCGGGGCCCGGCATCGAGAACCCCGATTGCGAGAAGGACATCGAGACGGGGCTATGGGATCCGGCCTGTTGGACGAATTCGCGCCTCTACGACGTCTTCGATCTCGAAGGTTCCTACCTGGGCCCGGTGGAGGTGCCGGCCGGATTTCGTCTCGACGAGCAGTCGTGGATCAAGGGCGATGT
>SMVB01164305.1_pt1 | contig 30813 bp, 29 predicted proteins | sample 2456461 | NCBI WGS metagenome assembly SMVB01 (sample SAMN11095934, study PRJNA526329) | marine sediment metagenome | biome: Marine sediment; feature: Surficial sediment; material: Deep marine sediment; isolation source: Hadal surficial sediment | place: Pacific Ocean | collected 2014-05 | depth... | reverse complement strand
GTCTCTAAAGGCCAATCGAATGCTCGAGCCAGGTTCTCGGGAGTCAGCACGGGCTCGGGCGCACCATCCGCGACGACACGGCCGGCGGCGATTAGAACCACTCGACCACAGAACCGACTCGCCATATTCACATTATGGGTGACACTAACTACCGTAAGTGATAACTCTCCTGCAAGTTGCGCCAACATCTCGAACGCCGCGAATTCATGGCCGAGATCAAGGTGCACGGTCGGTTCATCCAGCAGAAGTATCGCCGGCTGTTGGGCCAGCGCCCGAGCCAGCCGGGCACGCTGCAGCTCTCCGGCCGAGAGACTCCCGACATATCGATCGGCCAGGAAGAGCAGATCGGTGCGTTCCAGCGCGAAGGTCACAACGCCCTTGTCCTCCGCTGAAGGTGCCCGCCATCCGTCCAGGTATGGATTCCTGCCCAGAGCCACGTAATCACGCACCCGGGTTGGAAAGGGGTTCTCCTCCTCAGATGAAACGAACGCCACACGTCGTGCAAACTCGCGGCGCGACCAGTCGCGGGCATTTTGCCCATCGAGCATGGCTTCGCCTTCGTCACACGACAAGAGCCCCGCGAGTACTCTCAGCAGTGTGCTCTTCCCCGCCCCGTTGGGTCCGAGGATGGCGGTATGCGTTCCGGGCTCAAATACGAGATCCACGCCGGCCAGGGCCGGAGCCTGGCTTCCGGCGTAGGTAAGGGACACGCCAGCAAGCTGGAGAGTCACCGAGTCGTTCCTCGCCGCAGCAGAACCAGGAAGAACGGCACGCCCACGAGCGCGGTTACCACGCCAATGGGTATCTCGACGGGTCCCCATGGACCACGCGCCGCGGCATCCGCGAACGCCAGGACTCCGCCTCCCGCCAGGAACGACATCGGCAACAATCGCCGATGATCTCCACCCCAAAGCAATCGAACACCATGAGGCACCACGAGGCCGACGAATCCGATGATCCCGGCAACGGCGACAGTTACGGCAGCGAGCAGACTCCCGATCACAAACGCCGTGCGCTTCGCTCGTTCTACGTCGGTACCCAGGGCCGACGCCGCTTCTTCGCCCAGTGACAATGCGTTGAGATCACGGGCGAGGCGGAAGGCGAAGAAAGTCGCTGGCAAGGAATAGACAGCGAGGATGAAATTCATTCCCCACGACACGCCGGACAGACTGCCCAGCGTCCAGAAGTACGCCGAGCGCAGGGCTTCGGCTGGCCCCAGGACCAACAACAAAGTGATGCATGCACTGAGGAATGCGCTGGTGACGACACCCGCCAGGATCAGAATACGGGTGTCCATCTCACCTGCGACCCGGGCCACCCGAAACACGACTCCGATCGCGGCCAGACTGCCAACCATTGCGGCCAGCGGCAGCATGGCTCCGCTCGCTGCCGCGAACCCGGTGACCAGGGCCAGTACGGCCCCAAGGGCAGCCCCCGAGGAGACACCGAGGAGGTACGGCTCGGCCAGCGGATTTCGCAGCAGGGCCTGAAACAGGCCGCCGGAAACGGCAAGCGCAGCACCTATCAGCAAGGCGGCCACGACCCGGGGCGCCCTGATTTCAAGCAGGATCAATCTTGCCTGCTGATCCCCCCCTCCTCGGAGCACTGCAACCAGGTCACCCAGACCGAGGCCGGCCGGTCCACTGATCAACCCCGTGAGGCTGGCCACCACCACGAATGCGACCAGGATCGCATAAGGCTTACGGCTGTTCACGGGCGCTGTCCTGTCAGCTCGGGATGCAAGGCTTCGGCCAGATGTCTTGCCGCTTCGCCTATCCGAGGTCCGAGCCGGTGAAGCAAGTCGGCATCCACCTCCCGCACACGACCGCTCGTGACTGCCCGCAACCCTCTCCACAACGGCCGCTTCGTCGGATGGATCGCTCCTCTCCATGTCCGGCTGATCGGATGCACGATGATATCAGGGTCCCGCAAAACGATGGCCTCGAGCGACACCGTTGGAGACGGAGATGACACCCCGTGAAACGCGTTGCGCCCCCCGGCGATTACGATGAGCGAATCCAGATAGCTTCCAGCGCCGACGGTGATCGCCGGGGGATATGCGATGTCGTAATAGACCGTCGGGATTCGAAGGTTGGTCGTACGCTGCCTGACGGAATCGAGTTGCCGTTCAATACTGTTCCACAGCGAATCCGCTTCATTCTCGCGGTCCAACACGCGACCCATGCGCTCGATGGTGTCCCTGAGGCCCGGGAGGCGGTTCAGACGGAACACGAGAGACGCGATACCCAGGCGTTCGAACAGTTCGACGGTTCGCGCATTATCGGTTCCGGCAATCAGAAGGACGAGGTCCGGACGCCGGGCAAGAACCTTCTCGACGTCGGCCCCGATCGCTTGTCCGACATCAGGAACCGATGCAACGCCGGCCGGATGATCAGCGTACATCGAACGACCGACCAGACACCGCTCAGCTCGGAGTGCAAACACGATTTCGGTCACTGCAGGAATCAACGAAACGATCCGGCACGGCGGCTCGGAGAACACTACGTGACGGCCAAGGTCGTCTTCGATGGTGATCTGGGCAGCGAGCACAGCAGGGCCAGCCACAACAACAATCGCGGCGGTTACTGCCGGTGGAATCAGACGCGAAACCCAACCCAACAAAAAAGACCCCGTCCTTTCCGGAAAGAAAGTGGGGTCGGCCGTCAGTTGCGCTCGATCCGCCCACACTCTTCCCGCGAAGAGATGCAATGGGCGAGGGAGAAGTACGTCTCCTGGCTCGAGGTCACTTCCGCGACCTTCCCGGTGCTTAGCCGGTGGTCCTTGTGCGGAAAAGGGATCCGTCAGGATCCAATCCTCATACAGTGGCGGGGCCGCGTCGGATTCACACCGACTTCCGGACACTCCACCCTCGATGTCCGTGAAGCTTACCGGGAGACAGGAGGAGGGCGCAACCGTCTACTCCCTCGGTCACCCGTCATCCATAGGATTCCTGCGGCAAGCAATAACCCGACGCCGATCAGTGCCCAGACCATGGCGATGGAGCCGGCGCCTGGCTTCCGCCCGGCGACCACCAGTCTCACTGTCGCTCCGGGCAGGAGCTCATCCGCGGTATAACGATATACAGGTTGGCCTCTGGTGATCGACGATTCCGCCAGCGTGGCCCCGGTAACCTCCAGGTTCAGACCGGCGACCACGACCTCCAGCCGGTCCGTTGGATGATCAATGCGAATCTCCAACTCCGGCAGACGGGTCGTGTAGACGAAAGTGACCCGTGCCCCCAGCGGTGAAATCATCGAACGGAGCTCAACCCGGCCCGGCGCGAACGTCAGGGCCTCGGGCGCCACGCCCCCCTCGATCGCGCGCGGAGCCACCGCCGACTCAGGCATGGCAGAGGACCAGATTGCAAGTGTGTCGGGAACCGGGACAAGGGTTAGATGGGCTGATCCGAGCACATCGATGACCTCGGCAACTTCGAATCCGCCGGATGCGCCCGCCGTCACCACCAGGTGTCGAATCCCGACCCGCAGATCCGATGGCGGCGTGGTTACCGTCACGGAATCGTAAACGAGAACTTCATAGGCCTCGTCGCCGATTTGGCCAGCGTGTCGGGCAGGTCCGAAATAGAGGATGCCTGCGTGTCGGGCCGCGGCCAGCCACAGGGCATCAGAGGCAGGTTCTTCCGCCCGTCGAAACGTAAATGATCCGTCCGCCAGACTGACCGTAGAGTCTACGACAGATCCGGCCGTAGCCGTCACCCTGTGTAACTCCACCTTTACGCCTTCAACTGCGGAGGAGTCTACTCCGTGCACGATGCGACCTTCCAGACTCTGGGCTGGAAGCAGCCCCACATTGCTCGCCTGGGCAAACACCAGCACGAGTGCCGACCCTCGCAGCAACGGACTCACGGCTCGAATCGACCGAAATCCTCCGGATCGAGACTCTTCAGGTAATCGCGGAGTCCGGCGGGATCTGCCGTTCCACCCGTCGGTCCCGGGTCACGTTTCGGGATTACGTCTTCGCTACTCGTTGCCCAGGACGCCTGGTCTTCGGACCCCGGCTGAATCTCGATCGGCATCATGTCCAGGAGCTCATCAGACACGAAGATCGGCGCAGACGCCCGAAGTGCCAACGCCACGCCGTCACTCGGACGAGAATCCACCGCTACGACTCCGGTGGCCCGCCGCAACACGAGAGATGCGTAGTAAGTGTTTTCCACGACCCGTTGAATCTGTACGCGGAGAATCTCTCCACCCATCTCCCCGACGATCGCATATAGCAGATCGTGGGTCAGGGGACGAGAGAATTCGATGCCCGCCAGGACCATCGCAATCGCGCTGGCCTCAGCAGGACCGATCCAGATAGGGAGGATGCGCTCTCCACCCGATTCCTTTAGAATTACAACCGGTGTTCCGGACGCCTTGTCGAGTCCGAGACTCGACACCTCGACCTGCGTCAGATCCTCTGCAGACTGTTCCTGTTCGTCACTCATCATGGCCGCCGATCAGGTACCCACGTCCCAGGAGGCCAGATAATGCTCCTGTTCCGAAGTGAGGACGTCCATTCCGATGCCCATCGCCACAAGTTTGAGTCGGGCGATCTCCTGGTCCATCTCGGCCGGAACGCGATGCACCTCAGGTCCGAGGGCACGGCCCTCGTCACTGAGGAGATACTCTGCGGCAAGAGCCTGATTGGCGAAGGACATGTCCATGACTGCCGCCGGATGACCCTCTGCGGCAGCAAGGTTGATCAGCCGACCCTGGGCAAGGATCTCGATCCGCTTCCCGTCCAGCCGATACTCGTCCACCATCGGCCGCACCTCGACAGACGGCCCGTCTGCGATTTCGCCCAACCGTTTGACATCGATCTCGACATCAAAGTGACCAGAATTGGCAACGATGGCTCCATCCTTCATGGCTCGAAAATGCTCTTCCCGAATTACGCTCGTGTTGCCAGTCAGAGTGAGGAACAAGTCGCCTTCCGGAGCCGCCTCCTCCATGGGCATGACCGGAAACCCATCCATCGTCGCCTCCAGAGCCACCACCGGATTGACTTCCGTGACGATAACTTTCGCACCCGCCCCGCGTGCCCGAAACGCCACGCCCCGTCCACACCATCCGTAACCGACTACCACGATCGTCGAACCCGCGAGGAGCATGTTCGTCGACCGGATGACCCCGTCGAGCGTGGACTGCCCGGTACCGTATCGATTGTCGAACATGTGTTTGGTGAGGCTGTCGTTGACCGACATTACGGGGAACTGAAGGACTCCATCTGCGGCCATCGCCCGCAACCGGATGACTCCGGTCGTCGTCTCTTCCGTGCTGCCGACAAGTTCTGAAAGCAGTGCGTTACGATCGGCGGCGTCGAGACCCGCAGCCCACTCCCGAACGGGCGGTGCCAGGTCGTCCAGTCGGTCCAACGCGATCATGTGCAACGCACCAACCAGATCCGCTCCGTCATCCATCGTGACAGTGGGCCGGTGGGCCAACGCTGCCTGGATGTGCTGGTAATACGTCTCATTATCCTCGCCGCAGATGGCATATACGGGGATCCCGAGCTGTTCAACCAGCCAGGCTGCGACGTCGTCCTGGGTCGACAGCGGATTCGAGGCACATAGCAAGACATCTGCCCCACCGGCCTGTAGCGTCCTCATCAGGTTCGCCGTCTCGGTGGTCACATGAAGGCATGCCGAAACACGTACGCCTTCCAGCGGACGATCCTGTTCGAATCGTTCGCGAATCTGCCGGAGAACCGGCATGAACCTCTCCGCCCACTCCACCCGAAGGCCACCGGCAGAGGCAAGGGAGTCGTCTGCGATGTGTGAGGCGATCGTCGTCAATTCCATGCTTTATGTTTCCCCGCTCAATTTGTTCGTTCCATGCGTGCCGGTCAATCAGCGACAGCCGCTCTCAACTCATCTATCCTGTTCTCGCGTTCCCAACTGAATCCCCCGTCAGCCTCTGGCTCTCGCCCGAAATGGCCGTATGCAGCGGTTCGACTGTAGATCGGCCTGCGCAGGTCCAGGGCCTCTATTATTCCTGTCGGCGTCAGGTCAAAAACTTTCTTTACCGCTGCCTCAAGACGATCGTCGCCGTGCTTCCCAGTTCCATACGAGTCGACCATTATGGACACGGGATTAGGAACGCCGATTGCATAGGCAAACTGCACCTGAATCCTGGTGGCAAGCCCGGCGGCGACCAGATTCTTCGCAACCCACCGCGCCGCATAGCACGCACTGCGATCGACCTTCGACGGATCTTTTCCGCTGAATGCACCTCCACCGTGGCTACCGAATCCCCCATATGTATCCACGATGATCTTTCGACCCGTGACGCCTGCGTCACCAAACGGACCGCCCGTTACGAAACGCCCCGTCGGGTTGATATGCAAACGAGTGTTGTCCGGGTCGAACAGTTCCGGTGGTAACGAGGGAATTATCACGACAGATGCCAGTTGTTCCTTCAAGGCATCCACATTCTCGTCGTGCTGAGCGGAGAGAACAACGGTCGTGATCACCGCAGGTCTCCCATCCACGTAACGCACAGTGACCTGCGCCTTTCCGTCGGGGCGCAGCCAGGGCAGCTCACCGGAATGTCGAACGTCCGCGAGACGCCGCGTCAGACGGTGCGCCAACGAAATCGGCAGGGGCATGTAGTTGTCGGTCTCGTCGGTTGCATAACCGAACATCATTCCCTGATCACCCGCACCCCCGTCTTCAACGCCCCGTCTGATATCCGCAGACTGATCATGCAGCAGTTGCGTGAAGGCGCAGGTCGCTGCGTCAAAGCCTAAGCCGGGACGGTCATAACCGATGCGCCGAATCGTTTGTCTCGCGATGTTTTCATAGTCGATTTCTGCAGGTCTATCGGGCCACCCGATCTCGCCGGCAAGCACGCAGGCGTTGTTGGCAACGAGCGTCTCGCATGCCACGTAACTGCGCGGCTCGGCCGTAAGCACCGCGTCCAATATGGCGTCGGATATCTGGTCTGCGATCTTGTCCGGATGCCCTTCGGAGACCGACTCCGAAGTAGACAGATAACTATTCCTCACGCGTCTCCAACCCCGTTGTTCGAGAAGCCGGCCAAGCTACCGGTTCCCTATTCCCCCGACAACCGCTCCGCATCGCCCATGGTAACTCCCGCATGCTCCAGGTATTCACTTATCTCGGCTCGGCAGGATCGCGCATTGCGCCATTTGGCCGACGACACGAGCGCGGCAAGGTCTGCTGCAGACACCGCCCGCGCTACCTCTCGCTGCTCGGCAAGCGCAGACACGGAGACGCTGAACCGGCTGTATCCCAGACCGATCAACAGTGACATCCCGACAGGCTCGCCCGCCAATTCTCCGCACACGCTGACCTCGAGTTCGTGCTCGGCAGCCGCTGCCGCAAGGCGTCGGTACATCCCTATCAGCGCAGGGTGAGCTGCGTCAAATATTGCTGCCAGCCTGGCATTTCCACGATCAGCTGCCAGAACATACTGGGTCAGATCGTTGGTTCCGAGGCTGAGAAAATCGACCAGGGGAGCCATTTGATCAATCTGCTCGAGCGCGGCCGGCGTTTCAATCATGATTCCGAGAGGCAGCGGCATCTCCGGCGCCTCCGTGCCCAACGACCGGTACACCTCGTCAAGCAGGATCCGCGTATTTTCGATTTCTTCAATCGACGTAATGAATGGCAAGAGTATCCGCATCGATCCATACCGCGACGCGCGAACCGCCGCCCTCAACTGATTCCCAAACAGCTCAGGCATGTCGAGACAGACCCTGATCGCCCGCCACCCCAGGTACGGATTCTCCTCCGTAGGCATCGAGAGGAACAACGGAAACTTGTCGCCACCGATGTCGAACGTACGCAGCGTTACGTCATGGCCTGGGAATGCCTCCAGTGCGGCACGATACGCCTGAAACTGCTCTTCTTCCGTCGGGATTTCACGATGACCGATGACGAGGAATTCCGTCCTGAACAGGCCGATTCCCTCGGCACCCAGTCGACGGGCACGCACTATCTCGTCGGGGCGATCCACGTTGGCCTGAATCTCCAGAATGACCCCATCCGTCGTGGTCGTCGGACCCACGGCAACTGCCTCGATCGCCTCCCGCCGCTCGGTGACTCTCGCGGATATCCTATGAAACGCTTCGATCTCTCCTGCTGACGGTTCGAGTACGACCTTTCCTGTTCGACCGTCCATCAATACACATGCTCCCTGCGGAAGCCTGTCAATCTCCGACCCTAACCCAACAACAGCCGGTATTCCCAACGAGCGGGCGATGACCACCGCGTGCCCTCCCCGAGACCCGCCTGCAGTAACGATTCCGGCTACCTGCTCCGGCTCCAACTTGGCAGCCAGGCTGGGAGGAAGATCCCGAGCCACGAGGATTACGGGTTCATCAGAGACACTGGGAAGTTGTGGTTCGTCCACACCCAGCAGAGAGGACAGCACTCGTAGTCGCACGTCCTGCAGGTCGGCAAGTCTATCAAGGACCATTGCGTGACCGGAGTCGAGCATGCGCACTCGATGCTCGAGCATCTGCAATTCAAACGCCCGTTCGGCCGCCAGATAGTTATCCCGAATGTAACTTCGCGTTCCTTCTACGAGAATCGGGTCTTCGATCATGTACGCCTGCGCCTCAAACACCTTTCCCTCGAATGGTCCCAGTCGGCGCGCGGTCTCTTCGCCGAGGGATGCAAGACGCACCAAGGCCTCGGCCCGTGCCGCGTCGAACCGTTCGACCTCGGCGTCCACTTCTTCGGGACGAATCGTCCGGTGCGCTACGCCCTCGATCTCCCAATCCAGCCTGCACACCGGACCCAGCGCGCGCCCGGGTGAAGCACCGACGCCCTCCACAAGCGAATTCACAGTACACCGCCTGCAGCGTCGGCCGGATCTGCAAGCTCCTCACCGAAGCCGGACTCCACGAGCGCCACCAGCGCATCGGCGGCTTCGCGACAGTCCGCTCCTGCACAAGAAATCGTCAGAGTCGACCCACACTCTGCTGCCAGCATCATCACACCCATGATACTCTTTGCATTCACCTCGATGCCGGCCTTAGACAGAAAAAGTTCCGAGGAGAAACGGCTGGCCAGTTTGACGATCTCCGCTGCCGGCCGCGCATGCAGACCTAGAAGATTGGGGATCTTCACACTGCGCATTTCGGTCCGTTCCATAGCGTCGATAGTCAGTATCCTCAGCCCGTCAGAGCGAGCAGTATCCATACGATTGGCATGGTCAGCAGCAGCCCGACGGCAAGCCGACCAAACTGATCAGGCCACCGGAATGCCGGCACTACCATCAACCCGGCAATGAGCAGCAGCCACCGGCTACTGACAACCCCGTCCGAAGTCGCGATAACGGCTCGGCCAAGCAGGACCGTGGCAGCACCGAGAAGATACATCGTGACCGGCCACAGCCGATTGGTGATCCGCTCGAACGGAAACACTCGCAGCAGGCGTCCCACTTCCCGACCCTGCTCCCAGCCGGAACGAAACCCCCAAATGCGCATCCACAGGTGACCGGCGTTGTACCCGACCAGAAACACGCCCGCGCTCCAGAGCGGGGCCAGACCTAACGCGAACAACGTAATGGAGACCAACAAACAGAAAGGGCGCCACTCTGCCCAGACCGTCCGATCGCCCAGCGTTCCCAGCGGACCTCGGAGCGCTACCCGGAAACGAGCAATCTCATCCTCGGACGCCCCCTCAAACTCCAGACGGGCGAGCGCCCCCACCGCCAGCGACGCAAGGTACGGGTGTGTATTGAACGAATCGAGATGCCGGAGTACGGACGATTCCAGACGATCGGGATCCCCGGAGTGTATGCGCCGCAACAGCGGCAGCAAGGCGTATGTGACCCCGGGAGCGACTAGAGTCCGATAATTCCAGGATCCCTGGACGCTGAACGACCGCGCCCAGGCCTTCCACAGATCCCTTCGTCGGGGCCTCATGTGCGCAGCCATAGCGTGGTCAGTACAATCATGGCACCCAACAGTACCATCGCCCAGGCGCGGACGTCGGGAGCCGTCGTTCGCGCTGCCGAACCAACCGACGACGCGAGCAGGATGACGACGGCCGTCGCCCCGATCGCGAGCCCGGTAGACGTAATCGGAATCATCCCGACGAGCGCAACGAGCAAGGTCGCAGGCACCAGCAATCCGCCCGTCAGCAGGATTCCTCGCATCATGTCAATTCCAATGGCCAATCGGTGTCGGCGTTCCACACGTCGCGGATCTTCAGCCAGAAACTCCGAACTCATGAACAATCGCCCGTTAAGCCGTCGACGACCGTAGTCAGCGTAGGCGCCCATCCATCCGATCGACCATCCCACCAACAAGGCCGCCACGAGCCCCTGGAGAGATCCGCCGCCGACTCCCGCATAGGCGGCGCCGGCAATCAATCCCGCGGGCCCGGTGTCGGGGTACTTCGCTGCGCCGTACGGAGGATGTCTCATGGAGAGCAGTTCGAGAAGCGCGCCGATAAGCATTCCGGCTGCCGCATCACCCAGGACCAGGCCACCCAGTGTAGCAGAGATGAGTGGACGTGAAACCATCACCTGCGGCACAGACACGCCGTCTACCGCCAGAAAGCCACCAAGCACCGCCAGAAGGCCCCATGTCGCCAGAGAGAGAGAGATGTCAGTCAATGGCACGGAGGAGCTCCTTGAGTCCGACTTCCCGTGAGTTCGGCAGATCCCGAGCACTGACCTTGACCCCGGCCAGGGCAATGGCACGAAGGTCGTCCGCTTCATCGGGTCGGAGTGACACGTACCTCAGCGCTGTCCGACGCCCTGCCCCTTCGTGTAGCCCCCCTACGTTGACGCGCTGTCCCTCGAGAAGCTTCGCCTCAGCCAGCGCTCGCATGGAATACGTCGACCGTGTGAGCACGGCTCCCCGGCCGGGCAGATCGACCAGGTCAGGCAGGCAGACGATGGCATCGGCGACGCTCAAGAAGCGAACCGACACTCCCGTTGGAAGACCTGCCGAATACAGATCCTGCTCCCACGGGCTGACCGCCAGTTCGTCATCCACCACTACGTAACGATCGAGGCCAAGACGCGTGCCCCAACCCACAATCACCTGGCCGTGGAGCAGCCGCTCATCAATCCGGAATACGTCAAGAGCCATCGTCACATCGATCCGAAGACGCCGCAGAAATATTCTCACGTCCCTTATCGACGAGGCGCTCGACAAGCTCTGGCAACTCCAGGTCGCGATGAAACAGGAACTCGATCAGCATGGGCAGGCTCACACCCGTTACGACAGAGACCGAGGAGCAGCTGCGCAGGGCCGTGCTCGCCGCAAACCCGCAACTTCCCGACGCAAGATCGACGAATACGACGGCAGGTCCGGCGCCGATGGCCTCGGCCAGATTCAGCTTGAGATCTGCCGGACTGACGCCTTGATTCGACAGTGGCACGAGAGCCGCATTCATACCGGTGATCTCCTCTGCCGCTTCGACAAGCGCCTCGGAAAGTCGGCCATGTGCCACTACGATGCCTTTCACACTGGGCACTACTCGTAGTCCTGCTCGAGGTAATCCCGGACCGGGCGCATGCTCCGCTGAAGATTCTCCTGGAACAACTGAGCCGAGTCCACGCCCGCGTATTTCAGCAAATGTCGCATGGCCACGACTTCGCTGATCACCGTAATGTTCTTACCGGGGTTCAGGGGAACTATGACCCTCGGTAATTCAACTCCAAGGATCTCAGTCGTCTCAATGTCCAGCCCGGTGCGCTCGTATGTCGCCTCATCGCTCCAGGGCTCAAGTTGCACCACGACCTCGATCCGTTTCTGTTGCCGCACGGAGCGAATACCAAACAGAGCCTGGATATCGACGATACCGATGCCCCTGATCTCCATATGGAATTGCTGCTGCTCCATCGCTCGCCCGATCAGGAGATCTACGCCACGTCTCCGGACTCGCACCACGTCGTCTGCAACGAGGCGATGCCCCCTCTCCACCAGGTCGAGCACGCACTCGCTCTTCCCGATTCCGCTGGATCCGACGAATAACAGGCCCACGCCGTAAATGTCGGCCAGCGATCCGTGGATCGTCGTTGTCGGCGCAAATTCATTCTCGAGAAACGGCTTGATCCGCCTGAAAAACTCGCCCGTCTTCAGGTCCGATCGAATCAGCGGAATCGAGCGGGCCTCCGCCAGTTCTCCCAGTTCCGATGGTATCGTCATCCCTTTCGTCACGAACACGGCAGGAATGTCGAAATCGTAGAACGTGTTTATGGACTCCGTGCGTTGATCCGCATCCAATGATGCCAGGTACGCTATCTCGGTTTCGCCGAGTACCTGCAATCTTCCGGTTGGAAATCGATCCGTGAATCCAGCCAGAACGAGGCCCGGATTCGAAATTTCCGGACTCCCGATCTCCCGGCCCAACCCTTCGGAACCGCGAACAAGTTCAAGCTCCAGCAATTCGCTTCTGCGCTCGAGAATGTCTCCAACAGTGAGGCCGCTCACGCGTCCAGGTCGTCCGGCTCCCGGTATACTTCAGGAAGCGTAGTGCGATGATCCGTACGACGGGATCTGACTTTCTTGAGTTGCGTGGCCAGTTTATCTATCAACCGGTCGGTTGCGGACCGGAACATCTCGGCCTCCGCAGTGCCATGCACCGACGCGTCACCGTCGATGCTCACCACGGCCTCGATCACGCAGCTGCCACTTTCCTCTCGAACGGTGACTTCCGTTCGGGATGCCCGAGGTTCAAATCTGGAGAGACGTTGAAATTGCTCCTGTATATGATCGCGGACATGGTCCGGAAGTGTCGTGTGTCGTGCCGAGATGATCACCTGCATGATCCCTCCTTCAACGGTCGTCTGGTGTCTCAAGCAGCCGAAATCAACAGAGCTTCCATCTGCCGCGCGGTTTCGTCCCATGTAAATCTGGCTGCGTGCCGGATGGCCGCCGCGGCCATCACCGGAAGTCGTTCCGGGCTGTCACACAGTTGCCGGATCCGATCCACCCACGCGGTCATGTCACCGTGTGGAATCAAATACCCCGTTTCGCCGTGGACAACAGATTCCCGCAGTCCAGGCGCATCGCTAACAAGACTCTGTGTGCCACAAGCCGCCGCCTCAATATTCGTGATACCCCACCCTTCTTTCGGCGACGGATATACATTCGCCCAGATGCTGCGGAGCAAATCGATCTTATGTTCTTCGGAAATATAGCCCCGAAAGTCCACGAGGGCTTCAACCCCGAGTTCCCTGGTCAGCGTCTCCAGTCGCTCCCGGTCGTCTCCCCGGCCTGCAATGACGAAACGAACCGGAAGGTCCTCAGCCCGAAGTGAGCCTATGGCCCGTAATACGGCATCCAGACCCTTGTAGCGCTGCAATCTTCCCACATACGCAATGACCGGATCCACCGAACGAGCCGCCGACGGGCCGGCTGGATCCGGCGTGCACAGCTCATGATCGATTCCCGGATAGCTGACCGTAATCCTGTCACGCTCGAATCCGCGGTCCACCAGATCCTGTGCGGTGCTATCAGATATGACGAAGAACGGAACCCTGCCGTACACCAGGGGCATGAGCCTCTCGGCCATCCATACGGTCGCGGCAATCGGGAAAACCTCCTGCTTGAACGCCGTCGTTCCGAACAAGTGCGGAACCAGGGCAACGAAGGGAGTCGCCGACCATAGTGGTATAAACAGCGGAAGCTTGTTGACATCCTCTACGATCACATCGAAATCTTCCGCAGCAAGCTGGCGGAATGCTTTCCTGGCGTATAGCGGAAACGAATATCGTGAACCGACCCGCACGATTCGCATTCCGTCTGCGACTGCGCTCGATTCAGCTCCCGGCCAACCAGATGCCAGTAGCGTCACATCATGTCCCCAGCGGGTCAGTCGGCCGAAAATTTCGTGGAGGTGGATCTCCGCACCACCGGCGTTGGGATTCTCCAGATCCAGCCAGTTCACAACCAGGATTTTCAGGCGACGGCTCTCAGTTCCCATCCGCCTCCCGAACTGCAGTAGCTACCGCATCCAACACGCCGTTGACAAACTTCGCGCTGTCTGTGCTACCGTACCGCTGCGCGAGCTGAATCGCTTCATGAATCGCGACGGCACTCGGGACGTCTCCCTGGTACATCAATTCTGCCGTTCCGATGCGGAGAATGTTCCGATCGATTGTCGTCAGTCGCTCCAGCTTCCAGTTGGTCAGGTTTCTGCGAATCACTGAGTCAATCTCGGGCAGGGTGGCAGCCAGATGCCGAAGCAGTGTGTACAGGTAAACCCGGTAGCGATCCGCCACTTTCCGTGTGGCGAGAATCCTGTCAGCCACCGCGAGTAACTGGTCCTGCGGAGCTCCCTGCTCCCATGCATAAAGCACCTGGAGGGCCCATCCCCTGGATTTGGACCTCGGATTCAAGACCCGCCTCGGAATTCCTCCGCCAGACCACACATTTCGAGTACGGCCAGCGCCGCCTCCTCACCCTTGTTACCCTTTGCACCACCGGCACGTGCCCGGGCCTGCTCTCCGTCCTCCGTCGTGAGAAGCCCGAATGCCAGCGGTACTCCGTACTCTCTCGCCAGGGCCTCAAGGCCGACTGTCGCCGCCATCGACAGGAATTCAAAGTGCGGAGTCTCCCCACGGATCACACAGCCCACCGCGATAACTCCGTCGACATCTCCAGCCTCAAGAATCCACTTCACCGCCAGCGGCAATTCCCAGGCTCCTGGAACGTGCACAAGGCGAATCGCCTCGGACATGGCACCGTGTTGCATCAAACAGGCTCGAGCCGCCTCTGCCAGACGGTCCGTCACCTGTCCGTTAAACCGGCTGACGACCACGCAGAACCTTCGACCCTTCCCTGTTCCACGCAGCATGGATTCGGTCATGAAGAACGTAGCAGATGACCCATCTTGTCTCGCTTCACATCCAGGTATTCCCGGTTACTCCTGGTCGCCGGGGCCAACAGTGGGATACGTCCTGTGATCTCGAGTCCAAACCCTTCGAGACCCGTCAGTTTCTTCGGATTGTTCGTCATCATTCGGATTGTATGCAGTCCGAGATCAGCCAGAATCTGTGCACCGATTCCATAGTTTCTGAGGTCTGCAGGAAAACCAAGAATCTGGTTGGCTTCCACGGTGTCATGACCCTCGTCCTGAAGCTGGTAGGCTCGAAGCTTGTTCAGCAATCCTATTCCCCTGCCCTCTTGATCAAGGTATACGATCACGCCGCAATCTTCGTCTGCGACCATCTGCATGGCGACATCCAGTTGCACGCCACAATCACATCGCCCTGATCCGAACACGTCGCCTGTGAGACACTTGGAGTGCACCCGGACCAGCACATCCTCCGTGCCTTCGATATCACCCCGAATCAGGGCCACGTGCTCACGCCCGTCCACATCGTTCGAATAGCCGATGATTTTGAACTCACCGAACCGAGTCGGCAGGGCCGCTTCGGCCACACGCTGCACAAGACTCTCATGCTTGAGCCGATATGAAATGATCTGCGCGACCGTGATGAACAGAATGTCGTGGTGCTCCGAGAAAGCGTCCAGGTCGGAACGACGCGCCATCGTGCCGTCCTCGTTGAGGATCTCACAGATCACTCCCGCCGCCGCCAGGCCGGCAAGCCGAGCCAGGTCCATGGAAGCCTCCGTCTGCCCTACGCGCTGCAGGACGCCCCCCTCTTTTGCTCGCAGCGGAAAAATATGGCCGGGCCGAAGCAGGTCGTCGGGACGGCTCGCAGGATCGACAGCTACCTGAATCGTCCGCGCCCTATCGGCCGCACTGATTCCCGTCGACACACCTTTTTCGAGCACGGCATCAATCGACACCGTGAATGCCGTACCGTTAGGATCTTGACCACGCCCATCCGTCATCAAGGCCAGATCCAGGCGATCGGCAATTTCTGGATGCAAAGTCAGGCAGACAAGCCCTCTGCCGTGGGTCGCCATGAAATTGACGATTTCCGGCGTAACCAGTTCGGCCGCACAGACCAGATCACCCTCATTCTCCCGATCTTCATCGTCCGCGACAATGACCAGGCCACCACCGCGAATGATCTCGATCGCTTCCTCAACATGTCTATCATCATGCGACAGCACGAATATCCTCCTCAAATGGTGTCTCTATTCCGAATTTGCTTGCTCATCCACATGGTAAGGTCCCAGCAGGCGAGCTACATACTTGCCTATCAGGTCGGCCTCCAGGTTCACCATCGATGAAGTCTCGAGTCGACCGAAATTCGTCTGCTCCAAAGTGTAGGGGATAATCGCCATTTCCGCGATGCTTTCTGTTAGCCGGGCAATCGTCAGACTCACTCCGTCCACCGCTATGGATCCCCTGGTGACACTGTAACCAAGGACTTCCTTCGGAAGCCTGATTCGGAGTCGCCATGAACCGCCGTCGGGCTGTATGGAGAGTACCTCGCCGACCGCATCGACGTGCCCCTGCACTAGATGGCCGCCCAGTGGACTACCCATCCGTACAGCACATTCCAGGTTTACGACCCGGCCACGCCCGTATTGTCCAATCGTCGTCCTACTCAACGTGGTTCCTACTACATCGACTGAGAATCCGTCTTTTTCCACTTCTGTTACGGTCAGACATGTTCCGTCAACCGCTATGCTGTCCCCCGGCTTCAACTCCCCGGCGAGAGAATCCGCCCGCAGGGTAAGCCGAATGCCGCAATCGGTCGGCTCCACCAGGACGACCTCACCCACATCCTCCACCAGTCCCGTGAACATCAGGCTACGTCCATCAGGCTGCATCCATCAGACGGTTGAACGCCTCCACACGTTCCCACATACGATATCTGTCGTCCCCCACAGCAGTGGTAAGAACCAGCCTCCAACCTTCCGGACGGTTGGCAGGCGTATTCGACGGGCCGGCGAGGGCTCCACTTCCAAACTCGACGGGCCCGACAAATTCATGAAATCGCTCGACAAGTCCGGCTTCAAGAAAGCTCGTCGCGATCCGAGCTCCACCCTCGATCAAAACGGATTGTATCCCGCGGACCGACAGTTCGCCGAGGACGGCATCCAGGTCCAGGATACCATTCACCGCGTAAGACACGGCCGAAACCTTTACCCCCGCGCGCGTCAGGTCGTCCACTCGTTCTTCTGGCGCATCCGGAGACGTGATCACAAGCATCTCGTCTTCCCTTGCTGACCGCACGAGAGCGCACTCCACGTCGAGCCCTGCACTCGCGTCGAGCACCACCCGGAGGGGGTTCACTCGTGGCAATGGCTTCCCGCGTGGTGTCAGCAACGGATCATCGATATCGACCGTCCGCCGGCCGACGAGGATCGCATCAACGCCGGCTCTCAGCCGGTGCACCTCCGCCCACGCTTCCGGCCCGCTGATCTGAGTCCGCTGACCCGGTGCGGCAGCGATCGCTCCGTCTGCCGACAGGGCCAGCTTGAGAGCGACGAACGGGCGAGACGACTGAGCCTGCCACAAAAAAGGAGCGTTCAAGCGTACTGCTTCCACGGTCATGAGTCCGCTCGAAACCTCGACTCCGGCTGTGCGCAACTCGGCGGCTCCGCCCCCGGCCGTTTCGGTCGGATCACTCACGGCGTAGACCACCCGCCGTATCCCCGCTGCGATGATTGCTGCACTGCACGGTGGCGTCCGCCCATGGTGACGACATGGCTCCAACGTCACAAACATCGTGCCGCCGGCCGCTCGTTCGGCGGCGGCCGTCAGAGCCGCTACCTCTGCATGCACCGCACCCAGACTGGCATGAAAACCTTCGCCCACGATCTGGTCCTCACGCACTACTACGGCTCCCACCAGAGGGTTGGGGGAGACACGGCCCCACCCTGCGGAAGCCAGGTCCAACGCTCTCGCCATCGCCTCAGATTCCGTCAAGCCGAACTTCTCCATCACCAACCCGGATATCTCCGCATTCGAACGGTGCCAGCCCGGCAGCTTCAGCGGAGTCCAGCACATCAGTCACACGGTCGGGCTCGGCAACCACTATCAGGCCGATGCCCATGTTGAACGTCGAGAACATCTCCTTCGGCCCGAGACCCGATTCCTGCGCGAGTTCCAGGAATTCCGATTGTGGCGTCCAGGTAGTTCCGTCTACATGGGCGTTCACGTCCTCAGGGAGCACTCGATTCAAATTGCCTGGAATCCCTCCGCCGGTGATATGAGCTATCGCCGTAACGGAGCGTTGATCAAGCGCCGGTCGCAGCGCATCCAGATATGACCGGTGCACTTTCAGAAGCACGTCTGCTACCGACTGTTCGGATCCCGGAAACGCATCCGTCGGCTGAAGGCCCATGTTGTCGAATAGCACGCGACGCGCGAGGCTGTATCCATTCGTATGGAGTCCATTCGAAGGCAACGCGATCAAACGGGCCCCGGGCCGAACAGCATCTTTTCCGGGCAGATCCCATATCCGACGCCCCACGATGAAGCCAGCGAGGTCGTACGTGCCCGGTTCATAAACGCCAGGCATCTCAGCCGTTTCTCCACCGATGAGCGCACACCGGTTGTTTCGGCATCCGCGTGCGACACCACCGATCACGGCCTCTGCCACATCTGCCTGCAATCGGCCGCAGGCAAAATAATCGAGAAAGAACAGTGGCTCGGCACCCTCGGCGAGAATGTCGTTCACGCAATGGTTGACGAGGTCCTCACCTACTGTGTGATGGATTCCTGATGCCGCCGCTACCAGGACTTTCGTCCCGACCCCGTCTGCGCTTGCGACCAGGTCGGTAGCTTCGTCAACTCGAAACCGACCCCCAAACGCACCGAATTCGCCGGTGGTTCCGCTCGTACGGGTCGACTCGACGAGTTGCTTGAGCCGGTTGGTGAGATCTTCCGCCACACGCAGATCGACTCCAGCCTCGGCGTAGCTCGACACATCCTGTAGATCAGGCATCTGAGTCGTCCTCGCGAAGCATCCTCTCCGGCGCCGACAAGCCCAGCACTGCCAGGCCTTGCCGCAACGTAAGCTGAACGGCTGCCACCAGAGTAAGCCGGGCTTCACGAGCCGGACCGTCGGCGAGGACTCGCCGGGATGGATCCAGGTTGCCTTCGTGGTACCATGCGTTGACCACCGCTGCCAACTCCTCCAGGTACGTGCACACCAGATGAGGAGCGCGCGAGTCCGCTGCGGCCCCGATGCGCTCAGGAAGTCGCAGAAGGGTTTTGGCGACTTCCCGTTCCGACTCCAGCGTGAGCGCCGCCAGATCTACTTGACGCGGATCCAGGTCCGAAGGCGTCATACCTGCGCGCTCAAAGATGCGGCACATTCGCGCATGCGCATACTGGATCTTGTATACCGGATTCGCTTCCGATGTGTCTACGGCGAGATTCAGATCGAAATTCATAGGTACCTCGGCACGACGCATCAGAAAGAAGTACCGAGCGACATCGGGACCCGTCTCTTCGAACAGTTCGCGAAGCGTCACAAAAGTTCCGGCACGCTTGCTCATCCGGACCTCCTGACCACCCCGCAAGATCTTGACGAGCTGAATGATGAGGACTTCCAGGAAATCGCGAGACTCGCCGACGGCATCGAGCGCTGCATGCATGCGCTGCACATGGCCATGATGATCGGCGCCCCACACATCGATGGCCAGATCGAATCCGCGTCTCTTTTTGTCGAGGTGGTAAGCAATGTCCGAGACGAAATAGGTGTGCGACCCGTCGCTCTTTACGAGCACCCGGTCCTTTTCATCTCCGAATTCGCTGGTCCGCAGCCATAGGGCACCGTCTTCCCGGTAGGCGTGTTCATCATCCTCCAGGCGACTGATCAACGCAGCCACTTCCCCAGAGTCGAAGAGCGAACTCTCGTCGAAGAATTCGTCTATCATCACCCCGAACGCGACAAGATCTTTCTCTTGCTCTTCGCGCAGCATCCCGGCTCCGGTGCGAGCAAAGAATCTGACTCGCTCGCTGAAGTCCATCGAAAGCAGCCGATCCTCTCCTTCGTCCTTACAGATCCGTGCCGCAACATCGGCCACATAAGATCCCAGGTATCCGCCCTCAGGCAGCTCCATGCTCACCCCGCGTGCCTGCTGGAACCGGGCTTCTATGGACTCACCCAGCAATTCGATCTGACGCCCTGCGTCGTTCACATAATACTCGCGCACGACTTCATGCCCGGACCACTCGAGCAACGACGCAACGGCATCGCCAATCGCCGCTCCCCTGCCATGTGCCACGTGAAGTGGCCCGGTCGGATTCGCGCTGACAAATTCCATATTGATTTGTTGGCTCTCGACGACCGACCGCCGACCCCAACGGTCACCGGCGATGAGCGCGTCGGCTACGCCGTCCCAGACGAGGCGGTCATCGAGTCGAAAGTTGAGGAAACCGGGACCGGCGACTTCAACCGAGACGATACCCGCTTTCTCCCTGTCCAGGATCGCCATGATTGCCTCGGCGATCTCTCGTGGTGGGCGATGGAGTTGCCCGGCAAGTACGAGAGCGGCGTTGGTCGCCAGGTCTCCATGGATAAGATCCGCAGGTCGCTCAATCCGTACATCGAAATCGGATGGCGCCCCAACTGCGGCCACCGCCAACTGGAGCGCCTCGCGAAGCGCTGCGACTCCGGTTTGGGTGGCGGTGCTGTCGCCGCTCATTCCCCGGTTGATCCGTTCCCGGAGGCGTCGGCCGACTTACCCTCGGCCGAACTGGACTCCGATTGCTTGCTCTCGGACGAATCGGACTCCGATTGCTTGCTCTCGGACGAGGGTCCCCCCGACCGGTAATCCGTAGCATAGAAACCGGTTCCCTTGAACAGGATACCGCCACCCTTCGAAATCAGTCGCCGAACCTTACCCTGACACTCGGGGCATTCAGAAATATGAGCGTCATTCATTTTTTGAAATCGCTCGAATTCAGCACCACACTCTGTGCACCGGTATTCGTATGTTGGCATGCTGCAGTTATTTCTCCTGATCTTAGACTGGCTGGTACCGACCCCAGCACTCTTCCAGCGCTCCACTGATCTCACCTACGGTCGCTCGAACTCGGACAGCTTCAATAATCGGCGGCACGAGATTGTGGTCAGCCGATGCCGCCGCCCCCACATTCGCAAGGCATCGCTCGACGACCGAATCGTCCCGACGCGCGCGCACCTGCTCCAGCCTTCTCTTCTGGGCAGATTCCAGTTCGTCAAACGCCGGCGCCTGCATCTCGAGTGGCGCCTCTGACTCCGTGTATGCGTTGACACCGACAATCCGGCGCTCGCCGCTCTCCACCTCCAACTGGTGCCGATATGCAGATTCGTGAATCTCTTTTGACATGAATCTGATGACGGCGCCGGCATCTTCCAGATCGTCTATCTGGCGGAGATATTCGCGGGCGGCACGCTCAAGCTCGGATGTGATCGCTTCGACGTAATAGGAACCGCCAAGCGGATCGACCGTCGCCGTGGCTCCCGACTCCTCGGCGAGAATCTGCTGCGTACGAAGGGCGAGCCGGGCAGCGTCTGCCGTAGGCAGGTTCAATGCCTCATCGAACCCATTGGTATGCAAGGACTGCGTCCCTCCCAGGACGGCGGCCAGTGCCTGGACGGTAACACGCACAACGTTGTTCAGGGGTTGCTGGGCAGTGAGTGTGGAACCGGCCGTTTGCGTATGAAACCGAAGCTGGCAACTGCGCTCCGAAGCTCCGAATTCCTCTTCCATCAGACGAGCCCACAGCCTCCGGGCAGCCCGGAACTTGCCGACTTCCTCAAACAGATCGTTGTGAGCAGCAAAGAAAAAGCTCAGGCGTGGAGCGAATGACTCCAGGTCGAGACCCGCCGCGAGGGCCCTCCGCACGTACTCACGTGCATTGTACAGCGTGAAGGCAAGTTCCTGCAGAGCTGTGGCACCGGCCTCGCGCATGTGGTAGCCGCTAATGGAAATACTGTTCCACCGAGGCACTTCGGATCCACAGAAAGCCAGCACGTCAGTCACGAGGCGCAGGCTGGGTTCGACAGGATAGATGTACGTTCCTCGGGCAACGAATTCTTTCAGAATATCGTTCTGAACCGTACCCGATAGCCGGTGTCGAGCAATGCCCCGCTCATCGGCGAGGGCCACATACAGCGCAAGTAGAATCGCTGCCGTAGAATTGATTGTCATCGACGTGGATACGCGGTCGAGCGGAATCCCGTCGAACAAGACATCGATGTCATCGAGGGTGTCGATGGCAACGCCAACCCGTCCCACCTCACCTGAAGCCATCGAATCGTCCGAATCAATCCCCATCTGGGTCGGAAGATCGAAGGCCACGGACAGTCCGGTTTGCCCCGCATCCAGCAAGTAGCGGAAACGCTGATTCGTCTTCAGGGCTGTCCCGAAGCCTGCATATTGCCGCATGGTCCACAAGCGACCGCGATACATGTCAGGATAAATACCCCGCGTAAACGGAAAGCTGCCGGCAGCCCCGAGATCTTCCGTCGGACGGAACGAATCCATGTCCGACGGTCCGTACTCTCGTCGTACAGAGGCGACGTATTCATTTCCGGTCCTGCGCGTTACATCATTCATCTAATGTATTTTCTCGTTCGATCGTGATCACGGCGTCATCCCGGTTTACCGTCATTCCTGGCTCCACATGCACGGTGGTCACGATACCCGCCGACTCAGCCTTCAGTTCGTTCTCCATCTTCATTGCCTCAATCACGACGAGACCCTGTCCCGCGTCGACCGCCTGCCCTTCCTCGACTTCCACGCGGACAATCATTCCCGGCATCGGCGCGCGCACTTCCGTCACAGTCTCAACAGGTGCAGAAACAGTGGCTAGTGTCCTGATGTGATGTGCCCGCTCGTCGTCAACTCTGATATCGAACACGCGACCATCCAGGGAAATCTGCCAGCGTCCGCCTGCCCGCCTTGCGAATCCAGTCGCCGTCCGGTGTCGAAATCGAACAAGAAACTTCTCGCCCGATGGCAACATGTCCACGTCGCACGCTTCAGGTTTGCCGTCAAGTATCACGTCACCCTGCCGCACCTCCACAAGGCGTTCCCCGCTCCCTCCATCCACATGGTACTTCATCCCGAGCGTTCCGACCCGGTGCCATCCATCCAGACAATCGTCTCTATGTGAGCCGTTTGTGGAAAAGCGTCGAACGGTTGGACTTCCAACACATCGTATGTGCCTGCCAGCACTTTCAGGTCCCGCGCGAGCGTTGCAGGATCGCAACTAATATAGACGAGACACGACACGGGCGCCGACACGAGAGCATCCCGCACCGAAGTGCCAAGTCCCGTTCTGGGAGGGTTCACGATGACGACATGTGCGCCTGCAAGAATGGGGAGCTGGTTCTCCACTCGACCCTGAACCACCCGAAGCTGCGCCCCAGCAATTCGGGCCGCCCCCGTGCAGGCACCACAGGCGGCAACGTCTTCCTCGCAAGTCGTAACATTGCCCCCCATGAGTGCCCACCGAATCGCTCGGGCTCCGACGCCTGCGTAGAGGTCGACGATGGCCCGGCCAGCCGGTGATCCCAGCCGATCGTCCAGCCAGGCATCCATGGCCGCTGACACCTCTCTATTGCCCTGCAGGAAAACGTTCGGTGGCAGTTCGTATTCGAGCCCTTGCCATGTTTCGTGAAGCGTGGTGCTGCCCTCCAGAAGCTGCATACTACCTGCCTCATCACGCCACCAGTAGCTCTCCAGTCCGTCTAACCGGTCCGCGATATCGCCAGGGATCCCGGGCTCGGTTCCGCCCTCCACGAGCAAGGCTATTCTTCCGCTGGCGCTGGCCCTGATCGTGATACGCAACTCTCCGCCCGTCGGCAGGCCCTCTCCGGATGCCAACACGCCTACAGCCGCGCGAATCGGTGCTTCTGCCAGCAAACAATCGGAAGTCGGGATGATCGCTCGCGGGTCGTGAAGGCCCCGATACCCGACGGCTGAATTCCGCGCTGTCAGTGCGATACGATTCCGGTAGCCCAGGACCGAGCCTGCCCGGATCGGCGCCGCCACCTCACATTGAATTCCCCCGATTCTATGCAGAGAATCCTTTACGATCCGACGCTTGGCTTCGGTTTGCTGTGCCTCCGTCAGGTGCTGAAGTCTGCACCCGCCGCAAACTCCGTATAGGGGACACGGAGCCTCTGTACGTTGCTCCGATGAGGTGAGGACTTCCCGCAGAATTCCCCTCGCCCAGCGTCGCTTCGACTTGATGATGACGGCACTGATCACGTCACCCGGTGCCGTCAGCGGGACGAATACGACCCGTCCCTCGGAATCCCGACCCACTCCATCGCCGCCGGCTGCGATCGCATCAATCTCAAGTTCCACCATGGCTGCCGAGTCGCGCATGTTCATGCGTCTACCTCAAACAGACGTTGCCACGCACTTCGTTCCGAGTTTCGGGGCTGGATAGCCAGCACCGAGGAGCATTGCGTAGCGTGTTCCCGGGAGCGATGCTCAAGCGTCGCAGCTACCGCGACGGCAGCATCAACTGCCCAGCCGATTGTACCATCCGTGAGTTCTGGATGCCGGTCCACATATCTGACCGATATGTTCCCAGCCAGAAAATCCGGCTCGTCCATTACGGCGAGGTGGAACGGAATCGTCGTTCGGATACCGTCAATGGCCAATTCGCCAAGAGCCCGCCGCATTCGAGCAATCGCGTCCGATCGCGTCACACCATGAACGACGAGCTTCCCGAGGAGCGGATCATAATGGAGGCCGACCTCGGTACCCGGTTCAATACCCCCGTCCCACCTCACGCCGGGTCCGCCCGGAAGGTCGATCCTTCGTATTTTCCCCGTGGATGGAAGAAAACCGGCATACGGATCCTCTCCACTTATCCTGCACTCAATGGCATGACCGTCCGGCGCAGCGGCTGAGGATGGTAGCGAAAGGCGTTCTCCCGCAGCGATGCGAAGTTGCCATTGGACGAGATCTATCCCGGTCACAAGTTCTGTAACCGTGTGTTCCACCTGGATGCGGGTATTCATTTCGAGGAAGTAGAAATCGCCGTCCTGTACCAGGAACTCCACGGTGCCAGCGCCCACGTAATCGACGGCTCTGGCGGCTGCGCACGCGACCTCTCCCATTCGCTTCCTGAGTTCAGTCGGGAGGTTGGGTGCCGGTGTTTCTTCGATCAGTTTCTGATGACGGCGCTGGATCGAACATTCGCGCTCCCCGAGTTGGTGCACGTTGCCGTGGGCGTCCGCCAGTATTTGCACTTCCACGTGGCGCGGATTCTCCAGGAATCGCTCGACATAAACCCGGTCGTCCCCGAACGCCTGGCTGGCTTCTCGACAGGCGGCTTCGAACGCCTTTTCCAATTCGGATGGCCGTTCGACGAGCCGCATGCCCTTGCCACCCCCTCCGGCCGCGGGCTTGAGTAGAACCGGGTAGCCTGTATGCTCGGCTGCCTCGAGGGCTTCAGCGACCGATGTATGGGGCGCATGAGATCCCGGGACCACTGGTACGCCCGCCTCGGTCATGCAGCGCCGGGCCGCCGTCTTGTCGCCCATCTCCAGAATAGCAGCCGCCGGGGGACCGACGAACTTCAGTCCGGCAGCCTCTACGCGCCTGGCAAACTCGGCATTTTCAGCGAGAAATCCGTAGCCGGGGTGTACGGCATCCGCACCCGTGCTGCGGCAGGCCTCGAGAATGCGGTCCAAGTCCAGATAGCTTTGGGATGCCTCGGCGGGACCGATAAACACCGCCTCATCGCTCAAGATCACATGTGGCGCGTGCCGATCAGCCTCTGAGTAGACCGCAACCGACCGGATCCCCAATTCCCGACACGCTCGAGCGACACGAACAGCGATCTCGCCCCGATTGGCAATCAGGACCTTTCGGAGGTTCATCAGAGTGGGATGTTGCCGTGCTTCTTGGGTGGATTCCTGTCCCGTTTATCCCGCAACATGGCGAGACCGGAAATGAGGCGCGCGCGTGTCTCCCTCGGATCGATAACGTCGTCCACGTACCCGCGCCGAGCGGCCAGATATGGATGTGCGAACTTCTCTCGATACTCGGCCTCGAGTTCCGCGGTCAGGCCAGCTGGATCTTCGGCCTCGGCCAGTTCCTTCTTGTACAGTATCTCAACGGCACCTCGGGGACCCATGACCGCAATCTCCGCCGTCGGCCAGGCCAGATTCAGGTCACCACGGATGTGCTTCGAAGACATGACGTCATAGGCGCCGCCATACGCTTTCCTCGTGATGACCGTGAGCTTCGGCACCGTCGCCTCACAGTACGCATACAGCAGCTTGGCCCCATGAATTATGATCCCTCCGTGCTCTTGACGGACACCGGGTAGAAATCCTGGAACATCCTCAAGCGTCACGAGCGGGATATTGAACGCGTCGCAGAAGCGCACGAAACGGGCACCTTTGCGACTCGACTCGATGTCGAGCACTCCAGCCATTACGGCCGGTTGGTTGGCCACGATGCCAACCGTCTGGCCTGCCAAGCGTGCGAATCCAATCAGCAGGTTACGGGCCCATCCAGAGTGAACTTCAAAGAATGATGACTCGTCGACGATCCGACGAATAACGTCGTGCATGTCATAAGGCTGGGATGGTTCGTCGGGAATGATGTCCAACAATTCTTCGTCCGCTCGATCCGACGGATCGTCCGTCTGTCTCAAAGGGGCATTTTCCGAGTTGTTGGATGGCAGATAGGACACCAACTCGCGGACGGAACGCAAACATTCGAGTTCCGTCGGACTGGTAAAGTGCGCGACCCCGGAAATGCTCCCGTGAACCCGAGCCCCACCTAGCTCCTCAAGGGAAACTTCCTCGTGCGTCACCGTTCTTACTACGTTGGGACCGGTCACGAACATATGGCTGATTCCATCGACCATGAAGACAAAATCCGTGATGGCCGGCGAGTAGACAGCTCCACCGGCACAGGGGCCCAGAATCACACTGATTTGCGGCACTACTCCTGATGCAAGAGTGTTACGCAGGAACAGTTCCGCGTAGCCACCGAGCGACGCCACGCCTTCTTGAATCCTGGCCCCTCCCGAGTCATTGAGACCGATGACCGGTGCCCCGTTCGCGACGGCGAGATCCACGACCTTGCAGATCTTTTCCGCATGGGCCTCGGAGAGCGATCCACCGAACACCGTGAAATCCTGGCTGAATACGAATACGAGTCGACCGTCGATCTGCCCGTAGCCGGTGATCACACCGTCTCCCGGAATCTTCTGCTCGTCCAGTCCGAAGTCCGTACAGCGATGCTCCACAAATCGATCCAGTTCCACAAAGGAATCGGCATCGAGAAGCACGTCCAGGCGCTCCCGAGCGCCGAGCTTGCCACGATCGTGCTGTCGAGCGAGCCGCTCCGCCCCCCCAGCCTCGAGAGTCCGCTGCCGCTCAACCTTCAGCCGCTCCAGCTTCTCGCGCGTGCTCACGGGGCTTCACCACGTCGCAGCAATTCCTTTTCCGCTTCCAACCGCACTCTCTCCTCTTCCTGTGCCCGCACCTCCAGAGACCACTCGACAATTGCTTCCGGGTCCGGGTCGACGAGCCGAGAATCCAACAGCATTCTAATCCGTGTCCGCCGAACGATGCGCCGTGCATCGTGGTCAAACGAAAACCGGCCGGTTGCGGTCTGCACGTCGCGCAATCGCGTGACGGATCGGGCCACGGACCCCGGGCGAACCAGGGTCGGATCGGGAATCGAACGGAGCAGAAGCAGCCCTGCATCATAACCCAGGGCCGCAAAGGCATTGTCGGGGACCGAGCGGCGGTATGCCCTGTCCCAGTCTGCCACGAAATTGTCCCACTCGGGATTACCGGTTCGCTCGAAGTACGTGGCCGTAACCCGGAAGTCAGAGAACGTGGGATCGAGCCGTCGTAGCACGGTCGGATGAGTCCAATCTTCGCTGACCAGCGCGATCCGCCCGCGTAGACCAAAAAAGTGAACCTGCGGTGCAATTTGGAGAACCTGTCGAGGACCGTCAGCGATGATGAGGATTGCGTCCGGGTTCAGCTCCGTCAGTTGTGCAAGCTCGGTCTCAAATGTAGTCGAGTCGGGCTGGTAAGCCCGGCTACCTACCCATTCGAAGCCTGCCGCTTCGACAAACGACCGAAATATATCCGACCGGCGATAACCACTCTCGTTTGCAGGATGGAACGCAGCGACTCGAGTCAATTCAATGGAGGACGCAAGCCAGTTACCCAGCGCTGCAGCCACGGCGCGGTCACGACGCTCCCGCGCCCAGATCGAGTACGCGTGCGGCCCCAAGCCAGTGTCTTCTGTGGCCGTCGGACTGATGATCAACGTTCCCGGCGAAGATCTGGCTGCGGCAGCAGCACGCAACGCGGCAGACCGAATCGGGCCAATAACTGCAACCACCCCCTGCGCCTCAAGCCATGGAATGCCGAAGCCAGTGCTATCCGACTCGAGTGCTTCATCTACAGTGATCAGTTCGACCGAAACTCCCACATCGCGTTCGTATCGTTCCGCGGCGAGCTGAACGCCCTGCAACACTTCCTCGCCGACCGGGGCAAATCCACCGGTCAGAGGCACGACGACACCCACGCGAATGCCAGGGATGACGGCCGGAATACGGCCCTCGGCAAAGTCCTCCAGTATGTCCCTATCCCGCCGGTCCAAATCCTCATCAGCCCACTCTGCCGCTAACTCGGTCGCCCGTGCTTCATTGCCGGACAGGGCGAGGGCCCGGACCAGTTCGACCTGTACCGTACCAAGAGCCTTGGCATCGGCAGTCACACGTCGCACCTGTGAGTCGAGTTCACTCAACGACAATCCGCCGACAAGCGTACGAAGAATTGAGCGCCACTCACCATCCAGACTCTGCGGATGATAGAGGAGCTGCTGGACAGCCCGATCATCCGCTGCCTGCACCAACAATAGACGAACCAGGCGACGGACCAATGCGGCAGATACTCCCGGCTGCCTGCTCCATGCAGCGTCGAGCGAATCCGAGACGGCGATCGCCGTCTCAAAATCCCCGGCCAGCCACGCGGCCTCCGCCACCACGAGCGCCTCATCGTCAGGTCCGGAAATCACCGTCGTATCTGGACGCGGCATGACGACGGGAGTTGCCACACCGCCACGGGGCTCGGATCCCGCGCAACTGGTGGAGCCCATCCAGAGCGCCGCCAGAATCAGCAACGGAGACCACACAGATACGCGAAAGGGTCCGCACCCTGGGGCCGGACCCTTTCGCACCACTCGCGCCATTCGGAAACTCAGCAGAATCAGGACTCTTCCTCCGAATCGTCGGGCTCCTCCCCGGTAGCTTCTGCTTCGTCCGCAGCTTCCGCCACTACCTCGTCAGACTCGGATTCGTCGGCTTCGGACTCAGTCTCGGCTTCGGACTCGGACTCGTCCGCAGCTTCCGCCACCACCTCGACAGACTCGGACTCGTCGGCTTCGGATTCGGACTCGGCTTCTTCAGCCGTTTCTTCCACATCGTCAGAAGTCGCTTCGTCCACTACCTCGTCAGAGCCAGACTCTTCGGTCGCTGCTTCAGCTTCCTCGTCAGCTCCCACCGTGGCTTCGGTCACATCCGCCGTGGCCTCAGCCTCCACCTGCTCACTCTCTTCGCCGTCCTCATCGGACTCAGTAAGACGTGTCACCGGGCGGAGTGGTCGATCCTTGATCTCGTCTGACAGCTCGGTAACCGAAAGCACGATTCTCCGGTTAATCGCATCGGATTCGATCACTTTAAGTTCGAGCTGGTCGCCTTCGACGAACTTGGCTGCTGGATCCTCGAGCTCCTCCTCAACTCCCAGATGACTGATCGGCACGAACCCCTCGACTTCCTGGCCGAGATCAACGACGACTCCCTTATCGAGCAATCGTACGACTGAGCCGCTCCACTCGGTCCCCGGAACGTACTTCTGCACCAGATCGTACCATGGATCCTCTTCGGTCTGTTTCAGACCGAGGGAGATGCGCTTCTGGTCGGGATCGATATTGAGAACCACGACTTCGACTTCTGCACCTTTTCTGACGATCTCCGAGGGGTGCTGTACTCGCCGTGTCCAGCTCATGTCCGAAATGTGCACAAGGCCATCGATGCCCGGCTCAACTTCGACAAATGCGCCGAACGACGTGAGATTGCGAACGATGCCGGTGATCTTGGTCGCCGGAGGATACTTGGCCGGTAAGGCCAACCACGGATCTTCTTCGGTCTGCTTCATGCCGAGAGAGATCTTCTTCTCTTCCTCGTCCACACGCAAAACGACGCACTCGACTTCGTCGTTGATCGACAGCAACTGGGATGGATGTCGTACGTTTCTAGTCCAACTCATTTCGGATATGTGAACGAGTCCCTCGACGCCCTTCTCCAGTTCGATGAATGCACCATAATTCGTGATCGACACCACGCGACCGCGGACACGGCTGCCAACCGGATACTTCGCGGCGACGTCTTCCCACGGATATGCTTCGAGTTGCTTGAGACCCAGCGAGATCCGCTCACGTTCCCAATCGATGTCGAGAATCTTGATCTCCAGCTCGTCACCGATCTGACAGATTTCGGACGGATGCCCGATGCGGCCCCAGGACATGTCCGTGATGTGTAGAAGCCCGTCCATTCCGCCGAGGTCAATGAATGCACCGAAATCGGTAATGTTCTTGACCACGCCCACCCTGAGCTGACCGACCTCCAGCTCGTCCTTCAACTGGTCACGTTTGCCCGCCCGCTCCTCCTCAAGAATTACTCTCCTGCTGACGACGATATTCCGGCGCCGCTTGTTGAGCTTGAGGATCTTGAAGTCGTACTCGTGACCAATCAGATCGTCGACATTCGGCACTCGTCGCAATGCGATCTGAGAACCCGGCAGAAATGCATCCACTCCCATGAGGTCTACAGTTACACCGCCCTTGATCTTGCGCTTGAGTATACCCAACACGGCCTGATCATTGTCAAAAGCTTCTTTGATTTTCTCCCAGACACGTAGGAAATCGGCCTTCTTCTTCGACAACACGACG